>Ga0315314_1000546_pt1 | contig 40485 bp, 47 predicted proteins | sample TDP9_MG_FD_203631 | JGI IMG/M metagenome (GOLD analysis project Ga0315314, IMG submission 203631) | Freshwater sediment microbial communities from Lake Towuti, South Sulawesi, Indonesia - TDP9 | ecosystem: Environmental > Aquatic > Freshwater > Lake > Sediment | place: Indonesia: South Sulawesi... | reverse complement strand
GTCTCATGCCGGCTCTCCTCTGAGCGCTGAACGCCCAAGTTTAGGTTGCTCCCTTCCGGGCCTGGCCAGGTTCGCCCAGACGTCAGCCCCAAAGGACCGACACTCACAGCTAGAGACCGCAAGGCATAGGCGCTCTTCGACGCCGCACCTCAGTCTTCAGCCCGTCGTGTAGAGGGTTTACGGTCAAGACATCTTTCGATGTCTCTCAAGGGACCCCTAGCCCCCCGCCTAGACCCACCGCCAAAAACAATCAAACACACAGACCATATAAAAGTTACACAGCACGATGCAAAGTCTAGCAGTAAGTTAATTAACCCCAAATCGAACATACTCCAAAAACAGAGGACGACAATCATATGCCGAGAGAGTTTCACTATCGCGGTCTGGCTTTAACGGATTTGTTAGCCATGTCTATGGACGAATTCATAAGGCTACTGCCGTCGCGTCAACGCCGCAGCCTACAACGCGGTTTAAGCGCAGAACAGCGTAAACTGCTCGAAGCCATACGAAAGATCAAGCAGAATCCAGAAGACACACAGAAAGATCGGTCTATCAAGACTCATGCACGTGACATGGTCATCCTACCTGAGATGGTGGGCGTTACACTCTTGGTGCACAACGGCAAAGACTTCTCAGCTCTGGAGATAAAGCCTGAAATGATAGGGCATTACATAGGCGAATTCGCCATAACAAACAAGCCAGTTAAACACGGCGTGCCAGGTATAGGTGCCTCTCGCTCATCAATGTACGTCCCATTGAAGTAGAATGCGCGTTCTATTTTCTATGTTCGATATGAGGGTTCGCTGGGCTTCTTTCCTTCAGTTGGCGCTGGCGGAATTTGAGGTAACGGAATAGGCGGCGGAATGTTCAGGGTTCGAGTGATCACGATGGACTCTATGAAAGCCACGTTAGAGATCGACTGAACAATAACTGGCGGCGGAGGCTTCTTCTCCGTATAGCTTGTGTGAATCTGCTTCAGTTCTTCTCTTTCACCTGTCACGTGTGCTCTTCCTTTGACGCTGATTTGAGCCACTGCAGGATTATAGTTGATGGTGAAAACAAACGGCACTTCGAGCAGGTCATCGCTTTTCTTTTCAATGCCCACCAAATTCAAGTTCGTGGCAATCTGCACCGGCGGAATCGGTTTGTCAATGTCCCATAACCGATCAGCTGACAACTGATGGATGAAGACACCAACCTTTATCACGATCTACCAGAACCACATATGCCCATTCTCTATACTTGTTTCAGGATTTAAGCGTGAAACCTACTCTCGCTTATAACGCGTGAAACCGCAATGCCCACAGGCAAAACGGTCCCCGTGGTCAGCCATAAAGTAGCCCGTTCCACATCTTTCACAGTAAGGACGCAGCCGCGTCAATCCAGTCGCGTCAACCTTGTACCGTGTGAACGCGCCCTTCTCTTTCTTCCTTACTTTAGGCTTTTTCTTTCCCTTAGGCTTCGCTGCTGGCACTTCTTCAGGCTTTTCCGCAGGTTTCTCCTCTGCCGCTGGCGCTGCAGGTGCTGGTGCTGCCGCGGGTTTTCCCGCTGGTTTACCCGTTGGCTTCTCTGCCGGAGGCTCCTCTTTCTTTCCTTTTTGTCTTTCAGCCATTTGTTTTATCCTTCTTTCTTGACTGGTTGCTCAGCTTTCTCTGCTGGTTTGGGCTGAGTTTCCGGTTTTTCCTCGGCTTCCTTCTTTTCTTTCGGCGTGTTTCTTTCGATTATGTACTTCGGCTCGATGAGCTTGGCTTGTTCCACTGAGTCGTAGGCGTTAGCTTCGCCCATGGCAATCATGGTTCCTTTCTTGGTCTCGACTCTCCTTACATATACAACCTCGGGTTTGGCTTTGAGCAGGTTTGCCAATGCGTCGCGTACTTCCAGCCGTGTGGGCGTGCCTTTCGTCTGCTTATGATCGACTGTGAACGCTACTTCTTTACGTTTGAGCAGAGGATTGTACTGCTGTTGAGTTATCATGAGTTCCATTTATGGGCGTCCTCTTGATGATGCGAGTTGCTGATTTGATGCGGCATCCTTTACTTTAGCTTTTTGGCACCACTTCCATGGCATCAATGATGAGGTTAACCTTACGCTTGGCAGTTGCATCCACCTTGACTGCTACAACGCCTTCATTCGGTTGTCCATAAACCACAAGCCAGTCTTCAGGCACCTTCAACACTGCAACCAACGTCATCAGGTCTTCCTCTCCCTCAACTGTAATCATGGTCGGCTGCTTTTGCTTCATGGCTTGTTCAATGACAACCCATGCTTGAGGCGTTATTACTCCAGCAGGGTTCTCAACACTGACCCTTCTGTATGTCGGCGCCTTTATCGGCTGAGTCTCTTGTCTCATGACTTTTCCATCAGCGATTACAATGTGCGGTTGGATCTCCGCGGTCAGCATGTTCTTGGAAACGACGTCTCCCACCGCAATTATGCGTTTAGGGTTTTGCCGTACTATGAACTCTCTTAACTGTTTCATTGTTTCCTTAGGCGTACCTTTGAACAGCACTCCCAGCGGGTTTCTCAGTTCTTGGCGCAGTTCTGGCTTCAAGGCGAGTGTGTGCTTGGATCTTGTGCTGAAGGTTTTAGCCTCCACCAAAAGAGACGAAAAAGCGGGTGAAGTACCTCTTAGCGGACTCTTAGGGCGTATTTGCCCTTCTTCGTGGTTTTCATAGCTTTCGCTATAGCCGAGTTTTCAGGGTCAAATATGATAACGACTCCTGAATAGTCATCGCTGAAACTCGTTGACTTGCAGTTTGGACAAGTGGTCTCGGTGGTGAGGTAGTTGCAGTCACGGCAAGCTTTCTCTGGCATGCTAAGCTTCTCCCCACACGATTTATGCCTTAGCTGCTCTCGCCGATGGCGCCGCTGCCTTCTTCGGTTTCTCTGCGGCTCCAGTCTTCAATCTTTCCACATCTTGTTTTATCCATTCAAGCTTGCCCAGAAACGGTTGACGTCCGGTGACGCCGACTTTGCCTGAGCCTCCACCTCTGCCCAATGAAACTGCAGTGATGCGCACTCTAACATGGTCGCCCGTTGCCAGTTTACGCCTGGTTTCCTTCCCCATCAGTACGCCTTGCTTTTCATCGTATGAAATAAAGTCGTCGATTAATTGAGAAACGTGAAGCAACGTATCTATGGGTCCCACACGCACGAACGCGCCGAAATCAGCGATTTCCACAACTTCGCCTTCCACAACCTCTTGAAGCTTAGGAAAAAACGTCAACAGCGAGAACACGGCGCGGTTGTACGTCGAACCTTCGCCTGGAATAATCTTGCCCACAGGATTGATTTGTATGTCGGTTACGGCTATGACATAGCCCAGTTCTTCATCAACCATGCCCTCATATTTACTCTTCAACTGCGCATAGCCAACTGCTTCGATAGGGTCGCCGAATCTTTCAGGCGGAATGCGAATAGTGTCCTCAAGTGTAACTAGTTTGAACATGTCCTCTTCCTTAAATAAGCCAAGCTTGTCTCACATTAAGAACTCCAACATATTAGCCTTTCGGAGTCGATTCCAGCTACTTCGCAAGTTCATCTGAAGACAACGGGTTGCGGTTGCTCTAAACCGAGGTGCCATCGCACGCGAAAAACAAGGTACGTGAGCAACGCCCTAAGAGCTCCTCCCTTAAAGTACCTTCTAGCAGAAGGATAAACAACTATATCATGATCGCACACAACTCGACCAACCTTTCTGAAGCGATATGAGATTTCGATGTCTTCGCAAACCTTCAATTTTTCATTGAACCCGCCGATTCTTCTAAACGCAGCCGCACTGCAAGCCATACACATGCCGCCAGCATACTTGTCCGCGTACTTTCTGAACAAATCCTCAAACGTGAACCACCACTTCACGAACACTCTGGAGGTGTACGACGGCCTGCCGTTGAACTGCATAATCTGCTCTCTAGTCAGATACCTTGGAAACACAAGCACAGCGCCATATTCTCGGATATCTTTCACCAACTTGCTTAACGTGTCAGGCGCCATCAAAGTGTCCGCATCCAAGAACACCAAAACGTCACCAACCGCGTGTTTGGCTCCTTGATCTCGAGCTTCACCTGCAGACGAGTCCTTTAAAGAGATCACTTTGGCGCCGTACCTTCTCGCGATGCCTACAGTTTTGTCTACGCTTAAGCCGTCTTTAACGATTAATTCGAAATCCTTGTAGGTCTGCGCTTTCACGCTTTCCAACGTGGACGGCAGCAGCTTTTCCTCGTTGAGTGCTGGTATGATAACAGAAACTTTAGTCACGGGCATCCTAGCAGACTCCGTCACGTGGACAGTTATATTGCGCCTTCTAATTCGAGTCGGCTTCTTCCCCTCAAGAAAACTACGGGAAGATTCTGGTCTCTCAATCTTCTTCTCAATTCACGATCGTTTGTAGCAACTGGAACATGCCACTGTGTTGCGACTCGTAAGATTGCATCGTCACTTGTCTCACCTTCGCTCTTCTCAACGTTGACCGTTCGACATTTTTCAGCGAGTTTCAACGCGGTCGCAGCTTGCTTGCGGAGTTTAGGTGATCCTTTCTCCGTCATTCTTCGCAGTTCTTGCAGCGTGATCGAAAGCACAATAGGCTCGAATCTTCGATTGAAGAGCCTCTCAATTTCCTCAAATACGTCGATTCTGAACTGTGAGGGAACGAACAGAAAGTTAGAGTCTAGGATGACTTTTAGCGCCACGCTCTTACCAATCAATGTATTCTCCGAATATAAGTTTAGAGAACACCAAATGATCTGCATCATAACTACGTGAGACTTCAAATCTTAATTTCCGCTGCACAATCACTAACTATCTGACAGTCACCTTTTCATAGTGATCAAGAACCTGCGAAGCGGTCGCGAGGATCGGCAGCATGCACGTCACAGATCAGGAATCCATGGACAAGTATCGTGAAATAAGTCAGAGAATAGCTGACCCTTCCCTGCTGACCGAGCTAATGGCTATGTTTGAAAGAAGATACAGCATAGCCGAGCTACTGGATTGGATGCATCAACGTTTGAAGTTTGACAAGGGCGACATAGAACGTCACAATTATCCGTTGGAGATATTGGCCTATGGCAGAGGAAGATGCGGCGAATTCAGCATTCTTTTCACCAGCCTGTGCCTAGCCCATTGGCACAGAGCGAGGTTGATACTTGACATGTCCGATCACGTTTGGACCGAGGTCTGGGACGATGAACAGAAAAGATGGGTTCACGTAGACCCTTCTGAAAAACGAATAGACGATCCCTTCATGTACGAAAGAGACTGGAAGAAGAACCTGCAGGCAATCTACGCTTTCGAAAACGGCACCATTGAGAACGTAACTCAAAACTACAAGATGACGAAGGACTAACGCTTGAAAAAGCTGACTGCTATGGTGGATCTGAAGCAGGAGCAAGGTGTCTTCCTTTTGAGCAGAAATGCCATGGCTATTGCCCTGAGCAGCGCCATAAGGTCTCTAGGCGGATTCGTAGGCGTCTATCTTCCCTTATATTTCGTCCAGATTGGCGGCAATCCCTTAACGCTTGGCTTTCTAACATCGGTTGCCTCTGTCTTCCAGTTTCTTGCGCTGTGCGTTGGCGGCTTTCTAGCTGACTATCATGGGAGAAAGAAAGTCATAGTTCTAGCCATCGTCTACGGTGCGTTCCTGACAGCTTCATACGCCCTTGTTCAAGATTGGCGCGTGTTTGGACTGTTGATTGTGTTGGCAGCTGTTGGAGCCGTATCTAGCCCAGCAATTCATGCCACTGTGGCAGATTCGATTCAGCCCAAGCAACGAACCACCGGAATCGCCACTATTCAAGTGTTCTCTACCTTACCTGCTGTGATCTCTCCCTCAATTGGAGGATGGCTTATTCAGCAATATGGTCTGGAAAGTGGTTTCAGAATTGCCTGCGTTTACGCAGCGGTTTTCACCTTTGTCTCTGCGATTACAGCTTTTGTCTTGCTGAAGGAAACGTTGAGGTCACAAGCACATGCAAATCCAGGCCTTAACTTTCGAGAAAGCTTTATGACGCGAATAAACCCGTCACGTCTAATGTTATCCAGAAGTCTGAAGGTTCTGGTGTTTTCTTATGCTTTGGTAGTGTTCGCAAACGGTGCTGTTGCAAGCTATTACGTTCTATTCGCTTCTAATGTGGTCGGGCTGTCCGCATTCGACTGGGGAGCCATCGTCAGCATGCAATTCCTGCTAACCAGCGTCTTAAAATTCCCTGGAGGCTGGCTGAGCGACAAGCTAGGCAAGAAAAGAGTCATGATTGCTTCGTTGCTGATGACTGCTCCAATGATTCTTGTCTTCACTTTGTCACAGACTTTAGCCCATGTTGTTGCTTCGGCGCTTCTCCTTGTAGCCGCTGGAATCTATTATGCCCCAGCGCATGAAGCACTTCAAGCAGACCTCACGCCAGCATCTATGCGAGGACGGATAACTGCATTTTGGGACATGAGTAGCGCTGCTGCAACAGCTCTAGGCGCACTCGCTGGAGGCTTCGCCTTCCAAATGCTCGGTCCAGCTGTGCCTTTCTACATCTTCGCAGTGGCTGAACTCGGGGCAGCCATACTACTAATCGGATTAGTTAAAGAGCCGAGAATAAAAGAAGACTAGGCTACTATCCCGTAGCCGATTAACCGCCAGCGCCCAGCAATTTTTCGGCTTAACGCAGCTCGTGCGCCTTCTTCAGCGCTTACGGGACGGCTCAGTTTCAGCGTGGCGTTCTCGCCTCTTAGCGACACGACGCTTCCAGACGTTATGCTTGTTCCAACATCTAAGAGAAGCGCTTCGCCCATTCGGACGCTTTCGATTTCCATCAGTTCTTTGGTTCCAACAGCCCGAGGAAACAGGTGTGTCTCCACAGTTAATTCTGCAAGTGTGGGCGGCAGGGTTTCAGGTTTGCCCACGATGTTGCCTGTTAACCCGTCAGCCTTGGTTAAAGACGGATCGAGCAGAGTGCCCATGCCAACCAAGCCGCCGGGTCGAGCCTCCTCCACATCTGTGCCGCCTGCTTGAAGGCTAGTTACTTCGGTGTACAATGGTTCGTATGTGGTTCTTCCCGCTTTCTCGATTCTTACGCCTGGACGAATCTCAACGTCGTCGTTGACTTTGAGTACGCCTTGGAATATGGTTCCGCCTAGAACGCCGCCAGCCAAATTGTCCACAGTTGTGCCGGGCTTGTTCACGTCGAAAGACCTGAGCACAGACATTCTGGGCGGCTTTGTCGGGTCACGCTTAGGTGTGGGCACATGTTCCTCTAAAGCTTGGATCAAAACGTCTACGTTGGCTCTGTGTTGAGCTGATATGGGGATGAGAGGCGCGTTTTCTGCGATGCTGCCCTTCACGAAGCTTTTTATTTCCTCATAGCTTTCCATGGCTCGGTTCTCGTCAACCAGATCGATTTTGTTCTGGACGATGACTAGGTTCTTAACATTAACAATTTCTATGGCAGCCAAATGCTCACGAGTTTGAGGCTGAGGGCAATGCTCATCGGCAGCTACAACAAGCATGGCTCCATCCATGACAGCTGCGCCTGAAAGCATTGTAGCCATGAGCGCCTCGTGGCCTGGCGCGTCAACAAAACTCACTGCCCGCACGAATTCGCCTTGCTTCGGACAGCCTTTGCATTGTGGTTCTGTTGAATAGCATTGTGGAGCGGGGCAGTCTGGGCATTTGTATATGGGCGTGTCTGCGTAACCCAGCTTTATCGTGATGCCGCGTCGAAGTTCTTCACTGTGCCTCGAAGCCCAAACGCCGGTTAAAGCCTGCACTAATGTGGTTTTTCCATGGTCAACGTGCCCAATTGTGCCAATGTTAACCTCCGGCTGTTTGGGCAGTTTCTTCAGAAGTTTCACCTCCGCTTTCGGGAGCTGCAGGTTGTATAGGTTGAGTAGGTTGAGCTTCGGTTTCTTTAACAGCTTCAGCCTTTGGCTTTCTTACTCTTTTCGGGCGCTCGGCTTTCTTGGCTTTTTCCAAGAGTTTCATGTTGATTTGAACAATGTCTTCGGTTATGACGTTTCCGCGCACTGTTTTGCGTTGTCGTTCGCCTTCACTGTGGGGATGGAATCCCACGCCTTGGCTTAAGATGACGCTGACACGCACGCCGCCGTGAATGCTTGGGCGCATGGGAAAACCGTCTTTATCTGAGCCACCCGTGATCTGGAGTTTGGCACCCGACATTCCCAAGACTGTGCCGTCTAATGTTTCGCCTATGCGTTTGCCGACCAGTGGCACGGCTCGTGCGCCTTCTAGCTCCACGACTCTTGATTTGGCAGTTGGCTCCGAGACTATGACTTTGAACTTCGCCATGGTTGAAGCTGTCTCCATGAAACTTGATTAGGCATACTGAAGATGAATATCCATTTATTAAGCGTTTGCTGAAACTATCAGCCAATCAAAAAAGAAATTCGCGTGGAGGCAGCAGATTGAAAACCATTAATGCAAAAATGATTAAAGTAATTGAGAAACGCCAAAACGAACTGACCAAGCTCTGCAGCGAGCTTATTCGAGCGAAAAGTGAGAACCCGCCTGGCGACACAAGCGAAGCCTCACGCGTTGTGAGGGACTTTCTCAAGCAAGAAGGCATCAATTATCAGACTTTTGAACCTGAGAAAGAGCACATAAGCGTGATCGGAACTGTTGGAAAAGATAAGCCTTCGCTCATTCTATGCGGTCACATCGACGTGGTTCCAGCAGGAGACAGAAGCAAGTGGGCTGTTGACCCTTACAAGGGTGAAGTGAGTCAGGGCAGGCTCTATGGTCGAGGCTCAACTGATCAAAAAGCAGGCGTGGCTGCCCAGCTGATGGCAACAGCAGCTGCAAAAGAGTGTGAAAACGAGCTTCATGGCAAAGTTACAGTTGCCAACGTGCCAGACGAGGAAGCGCAGGGACCCGGCGGAGTCATCTGGTTATTGAAAAACAAAAAACTAATAGGCGATGCATGTTTGATCACTGAGCCAACTGGCTTTTGGATGGGCATTATTCGATCGTTGCTGGTGAACGGGGAACCTGCTGGCTCAGAATCGCGGCTGTTGGCAAACCAGCTCATGGAAGCGTTCCTGCGCGAGGGAGAAACGCCATTGAAATGCTAACGAGCTTTCTTCCTAAATTGAAGGCAGTTGAAATGGAAGCGGTCTGCACGCCAAAGATTGCGGAAGCGCTTGTCAGGAATGGTGAGAAGGAGCAGCGCAGATTGGCGAAGAAGGACAAAATCATTCCTGCAAGCAGACTCGTGAAGACGCTGACTCATTACACTGTTAACGTCGGCGTCATCTCCGGCGGAACCAAAACGAATGTGGTGCCTGAACGATGCGAAGCGGAAGTTGACATTAGGGTGCCGGCTGGTGGGCGTCCTGACGGTGTGGAACAGTTTGTCCGCAGCTTGCTTCCTGAGAATTTCGAAGCTTCTGTGATTAACAAGACATTGCCGTCGTATACGCCCGCAAGTGACCCCTTGATCCGTGCGATTCAGAAAGGCGCCAAACCAGTTTTCGGCTATACGCCGCCCCCTACATACATGCCAGCAACCACAGACGGCCACTTCTTCCGCGAAATGCTCGGTATTCCCGCAGCTTCTTTTGGTCCAGGCTGCGGCGAATTGGCGCACACTTACGATGAATTTGTTTACGTGAAAGACTTGAAGAATGTAGCCAAAGTATACGTAAATGTGATCGCGGATTTTGTGGCGAAGGGCTAACTGGTAGCCTAGTTTTTCTTCAACTTCTTTCTCAACGCGTTGACGACCATTTCAGCGTCGACTTTGCCCCTCACTTTTCTCATGACCTGGCCCATTAGTGCGCCGAATGAGGCTTCGCCACTTTTTTCAACCAAGGCTTTGTTTTCTTTTATTACGTCGTCTATTAGTTTCTCGAGTTCGTGTTCTGGGAGCAGGCTCAAGCCTAAACTCTCTACGGCTTGGTTCACCGATGCGTCTTCATGTTCTGCCAGCCACGAAATTATGTCGGGCGCTGCTTCTTTCACTGTTTGTCCAGTGTCGATTAGCTGGAAGAGTTGGCGTAGTTGTTGGTCGGTGACGTTTTCAGTTGCGATGCCCTCGCGTTTTAGGCTCTTTATGGTTTCAGTCAAAACAGCTGCGACGATGGTTGGCGAGACTTCTGTCTCCTTGACAATGGTTTCGAAAAGTGGTGCATATTCTGAGTCTAAGATCTGTTTGGCTAGTTTCTGGTTCAAGCCATGGATTTTGGTTAGGCGTTCCATCTTCTGCTCTGGCAGCTCTGGCAAGCGAGTTCGTAGCTGTTTGAGGTACGCTTCAGTGATTTGAATGGGCGGCACGTCGGTCTCTGGGTACATTCGTGCGGCGCCTGGTCTGGGGCGCATGTAGCGTGTTGTGCCGTCGATGTTTGGGGCGCGTGTCTCTTCTGGTACTCCTTTCAGGGCTTCTTTGGCTCGTTCAACTACGGCTTTTAGGGCGTCTGTGGCGTTTTCCAGGGCGTCAGCTACGAATACAACTGCGTCTTGATGCCTTGTTTTCATTGTTTTCTTGATTTGGTCTGCTTCTTCTGCGGTTATTCCGTAGGCGGGCATTTCGTCGGTGTGGAACAAGCCGCCGACTCTGCCCCAGAAGCGTGCTCGGTCAGCCATCTCCGTGCCCAAGCGGACTCCGGGCGTGAGTTCGGTTTTGAGTAAACCAACGAAGTTTGGAAGTTTGACAGCCAGAACTGGTTTATGTTCTGCAAGGGCTTTTTTGATGACCTTGCTTTGGGTTTTTTCGAAGATTTTTGAGACATCTGTGAATTCTTCGGTTAGAGCAGATTCTTTTATACTTCGTTTTTCGAGTTCTTCCTTGATCTTGATGAGGTTGAGTTGCCGCTGCACTTCGTATTCTACGACTTTAGAGACTAACTCAAGTTCTTGCAGCCCTTTGATTTCAGTTAGTGCGCCGTTGGGTATGCTTATGTTGAGGTCTTGGCGTATTGTGCCTAATCCTCTTTTGACTTTGCCCGTTGCTCTTAGGATGCGTCCTATGGCTAATGCTGTTTTCTCTGCTTCCTGCGGCGTGTACAAGACGGGTCCTGTTGTGACTTCTATGAGGGGTATGCCTAAGCGGTCGATGCGGTAGCGTATGGTTTTTCCGCCTTCTTCCTCTCTCATCTTTCTGGCGGCGTCTTCTTCCAAAGCGATGAGTTGAATTGGAATCTTTTTGGTGTCAACTTCTATTTCGCCGTTGAGCGCCACGACGCATGTACGTTGGAAGCCCGTGGTGTTTGAGCCGTCTATGACTGTTTTGCGCATGACGTGGATTTCGTCGGCTGGTTTGGCGTTGACTATAAGCGCTACAGTTAAGGCTGTGTCAACCGCTTCATGGTTGAGGTTGTGCGGCGGTTCTTCGTCCATTTCCACTAGGCACGCTGAAGCTCGGTTGGCTTCGTAGAGGATCTTGACGCCTTTCTGAAACTCGAAATAAGCGGCAGGGTCAACTTGTCCCAGCTCGCTTTGGGTTGGGCGTAGTCGTCTGAGAAATGTGATTTCGGGTTCTTCTTTGAACAGTTCGGGTTTGCAGGCGCAGAACAACTTTTGTGCTGTGTCTAGTTGCTGATGGATTTCTAACCCGACTTTTAAGCCGAGTTTGCTGTAATCCATGCTCATAGATTCTATCAACCTGTGTCTGTTTCGCTCAGGGTTCGAGGCGAGATTTCGCCTGCAATGTTGGTTGTAAGCAGTTTTGTAGCTTCTTCTCGGTTGCTGGTTTGTCCCAGTGCCCACATGAGTTTTACGAGCGCTGTTTCGCTGAGCATGTCTTCCAAGGGTATAACACCGGCATTCAAGAAGTCTCTGCCCGTGTCGTAAACGTTCATGTCTACCCTGCCCCAAATGCACTGGCTTGTCATGGCTACGATCACGTCTTTTTCGATTGCCTTGCGAACCGAGTCTAGGCACATGTGACTGACGTGTCCAAGTCCTGTGCCTTCAAGAACTATGCCCTTGTAACCCTTACTTACAAGGTGGTCAATTATATCCGAGTTGAAGCTTGGATGAAACTTCAAAAGTGCCACCTTTTCCTCGAAATTCGGCTCCAAAACAAGTTTTCTAGACTTGTCTCTTTTCCTGCAATCTTGTGTGAGCATCATTACGTTGCCGTTCTCGACTCTGGCAAGTGGTTCGGCGTTGATTGACTTGAAAGTGTCTCTCCGGCTCGTGTGGCATTTCCGCACTTTGGTTCCACGATGAAGGACGATGGCTTTATCGGATGGAGTTTCATGCATGGCTAAGGCGACTTCAGCGAACGGTGCTTTTGCTGCGGCTGAGACGGCTCCCGTCAGGTTTGTAGCTGCGTCTGAACTGGGTCTATCGGCTGATCGTTGAGACCCAACTAGAATGACGGGTACAGGAGGGTCTTGAAGTGCAAAGCTTAAGGCTGCTGCTGTATACCCCATTGTATCCGTTCCATGTGCCACTATAACTCCATCTTCCCCTTTTTCGATGCGTCTAGCAACTGCTTTAGCGAGTTCCGTCCAGTGCTTGGCGGTCATGTCCTCGCTGAATATGCTGAACAGGATTTCTGCGTCGATTGTGGCGATGTCGGATAATTCTGGGACTACGCTGTAGAGGTCGCTTGCTGTCAGCGCAGGGCGTACTGCGCCTGTGCGGTAGTCCACTCTGCTGGCGATTGTGCCGCCTGTGCTAATTATTGTAACTTTTGGCAGGTTGGGCTTTTGTGGCGGTAAATGGGGTGCCGTGAATGCTGGTTTCGTGCCTGCGCCAGCTTTTGCGATTCTTGTTGTAGGCGTGATCTCTATGCCTATGTTGTAGCCTGTTCTGAGTTTGATGACTATGTGCTTTGTGTCACTGTACTCTGATCGTGGGATAAGTATGCCTTCGTAGATTTCGCGGTTTTTTGTTACTTTGATCACGTCGCCTATTTCAGCTTGAGCCTGCTTGAGTCGCTCCAAGGCTTCGCCTTTGTAACCGAGCAGTTTTTCATTCAAATCGCGTTTTCACCAACACCACGAGACTGGGTGATCGATGGTACAGCTACAAATAATCGTGTTGCGTTATTCTGTTTTTCGTGTTAGCAAGACTAGCATGAGGACCATGTTTCAGCATTCTTCTTGTTTGTGGTGAATCATGTTGATTCCAAAAGTCATAAGAATTATAGAAGCATAGCGTTACAATGGTGGCGGGGTTGAAAGAAGTATATGATTTTGTTGACAAGAATGCAGCGTCTCTTTTGAACGAGTTCAAGGATTTTATTCGAACACCCGGCATCAGCACTGAAAACACTGGAATAGAGGAAACTGTTGACTGGTTGACCGCTAGGTTGAAGGAGAACGGCGTCGAAGATGTGGAAGTTTTCAAGACGCAGAGACATCCAATAATCTTGGGCAAAGCTGGAAAAAGTGCCAAACGAACCTTGCTTATTTATGGGCATTATGATGTTCAGCCCCCGGGCGATGTTCACGATTGGACTGTTGATCCTTTTGCTGCCGAAACTGTAGGAGACCGTATCGTTGGAAGAGGAACCTGCGACATGAAAAACAACCTCATGGCAAGTGTACACGCCGTTAAGGCACTTCTTCAAACACAGAAGCAGCTACCCACGAATCTTGTTTTCTTGTTTGAGGGTGAAGAGGAGATTGGAAGCCCGAGTCTTAAGCCCTTTATTGAGGAATATAAGCAGGAGCTTTCAGCTTGCGATTCGATTATCTGTGCAGAGGGTGGAGAGAACAAAGTTGGTCAGTGTGTTTTGATGTATGGCCTGAAAGGGATGCTTTATGTAGAGTTTTCTGTAAGATCGCCGATTGGCACGGAAGTTCACAGCAGCTACGCGGGAATAATTGAAAACCCTGCTTGGAGGCTTTTGGGCGCTCTGATGTCTCTGAAGGATGGCGAGAAGGTTACTATACCTCACTTTTACGATGGCGTGAAGGAGCCTAGTCTTGCTGAAAAAATGAAGTATGGGCTCGCCAAAGTTGTTGTCAAGAAAGAACAGCTTGAAGAGGCGTTCGATTTGAAGACCAAGAAGACCATGAGCGTTTCAGATGCTTTAATGGAGGTCTTCTACAAGCCAACGTTGAACATAAATGGGCTCTGGAGCGGTTACATTGTTGAAAAGGGGATTAAGACGATAGTTCCTGACAAGGCTGGCGCGAAAGTTGACATGAGGCTGGTGCCGGGTCAAGATGCCACAACAATATTCGACAACTTGAAAGCTCATCTGGCAAATCGGGGCTTCACTGATGTGAACGCTGAAAACCTTGGTGCTCTCCCTGCTTACAGAGTTGATCCAGATGAAAGAATAGCTCGAGTTGTCGCGGGAGCTGTGAAAAAGGCTGTGGGCAAGAAGACGACGACGATACCGATTGCGCCTGGTTCCGGTGCAATGGTTTGGCTTCCGATCATCTTGGGCAAGCCTATGGGTTTCGCCGGGTCTGGCGCCGTTTACATGGCTCATCGTCCCAACGAGTTCATCACGACTGGACAGTATTTGAAAGGGGTTAAGCTATTCGCAACGATATACAATGACTTCGGCTCATAGCTTGCGGTTGATTTGAGGGTTTTGGACATGTATGGTCCGTCGTGTTTGTAGCCGTGTCGTTTGTAGTATTGTTTGGTTCCTAGTGCGCTTGTGACTAGGATTTTGTTGCGGTTGTATTCCCTCTGTGTGATGTGTTCGGCTTGTGTAAGGAGTTGTTGTCCGAAGCCTTTGTGTTGCCACGCTTTAGCTTGATGTTTGCCAACTGGTACGACTGGTCCGTAGACGTGTAATTCTCGGATTATGCTGCAGGGTTCAACTCTGATCTCTGGTCTGTGGGTTTGTGCGGATGGGAGGCGGAGGCGTAGGTAGCCGATTAGGATGTCGTTGACTGGGTCTTCGGCTGAGACGAAGATTTCGGTGCCTTCGGAAGCCTTGTACGTTGTGGTTTGGATTTCGACGTTGCCTAGGTCTGGTTTGATGTGGTCTTTTAGCCATCTGTGTCCTACTTCTCGGCATCGTATGCATCTGCAACGCACGTTCTGTTCTTGGAGTTTCTGCAGTGCGAGTTGGCGGAGGTTGCTGTGTTTGACGCCTGCTTCGATTAGTTGGGCTGGTATGTCTCTTTGCACCCGCATGATGCGCACCCACGGGGGCACAGTCTTTTTGATTTCTGCTATGAGTTCTGCTGCTTGTTCGGTTGTGTAGGGCGTGTATGTGCCGCTTTTCCACCATTCATGGGTTTTGGTGCCTTTCAAAACGAGGCAGGGGTAAATCTTGATCATGTCAGGTTTGAATGTGGAGTCTGTGAAGATGGTTTTGAAGGCGTTTAGGTCTCGTTTCTGGTTTGAGCCGGGTAAGCCGGGCATCATGTGGTAAGCTACTTTTAAGCCCGAGTCTTTGAGGACGCGTGTAGCTTCTACGACGTCTCTGACTGTGTGTTCTCGGTTGACCCGTTGGTATATGTCGTCATAGATGTTTTGGACTCCTAGTTCAACGCGGGTTACGCCCATCGTTAGCATGTGGTCTACTTCACGCTGTTTTGCCCAGTCTGGGCGAGTTTCAACTGTTATGCCCACGTTGCGAATACGACTGATTTCCGCTTGTTTTTTGGCTTCGACTAGTGAGTGTGATTTTTGTTGGGTTATGGCGTCTAGGCAGCATTGCACAAAACGGGTCTGATACTGCCGTGGTGTTGCTGGGAAGGTTCCGCCCATGATGATTAATTCGATTTTGTCAACTTTGTGCCCAATGGACTGCAGCTGGTTGATGCGACTGCTAACTTGTCTGTAAGGGTCATATTCATTCTGTATGCCACGCATGGCGGCTGGTTCAAAGCCTGTGTAGCTTTGAGGCACCCCTACGGTTGGTCCACCTGGGCAGTAGGCGCAGGGCTCTGTTTTTGGGCATGGATAAGGCTTGGTCATCACGGCTATGACAGAGACGCCTGAGATGGTGCGGATCTGTTTTCTACGCAGAATCGAGACGAGGCGTTTTTCTTCTGGCTTCAGGTTTCTTATCAAGGCTGAGTTCGGTGGAAGAGCCTGAAGGTTGTAGGCTTGGGCAGCTTGCATCTTGATTGCGTTTACGTCTTTGATTGTGGGTCTGGAAATCTGCATTAGACGCTGAATGATTTCTCTGTAGGCTGCTTCCGCCACGACAACCAACCAAACAATACCATCAAGGTGGATGCAGATAAATCCTGTTTCTTTTCTCCTCAGGTTTTTGGTTCACTGGTTTTGGGGATGGTTATGGTGAATTGTGCTCCCTTGCCTTGTGTGCCTGTTTCTTGGATGGTCCAGCCGTATACTTCGCACATTTTTTGTATCATGAAGAGTCCGTGTTTTTGGTCTTTTTGGTGGTCTTTGTTGAAGATTTTGTTTTTTTCGGTTTTGGGTATGCCGATGCCGTCGTCTTCGTAAACCAGCTTGTAGTTGTTGTCTTCTTCTTTGTAGTGGATTTTGATTTGGGTGACTTTTCCGCCGTGTTTCAACGAGTTGTCGATTAGGTTGTAGATGAGTTGTCTGAGTAAGGAGTCTGCCATGACTTTCAGTCCGTGGCATTCGTTGATTACTCTTACGCCGTGCATGTCTGAGATGAGCGTGACGGCTTCTTTGACGCTTTTTTCGACATCTGTTGGAGTTAATTCTTCAACCCCGAGTTTTTCGTAGATTGATGCGAAATCGAGAATTTTCGTTGTTTGTTGAACCAGTGATTCAATGCTGGCTAGGTATACATGGGCTTTGTGGTCGTTGGGCAGCGTCTGTTTGGCTAAGTAGATGTTGTTTGTGATTGCGAAGAGCTTGTTTCTGATGTCGTGTCTGGTCAAACCGCCTACAACGCCTAGTTTTTCGTTGAGAACCTTGAGTTTCTCCAGTGTTTTTTTGCGTTCGGTGATGTCTCTTGCAATAACCGCTATTGTTGATTTGTCATTTACTTTTAGAAGAGTTGCTGAGCATTCTAATGGGATTACTTGACCTTTTTTGTTCTTGACAGTGACGTTAAGAGTGGCTTTCTTGCCGCGTAGAATGCTTGCGAAATTTTTCATGAGAGTCGGTATGTCTTTGATGGTGAATAGCCCAATTTTTGTGAAGTGCTTTCCTATTGCTTCTTCTTTGGGCCCGCCGAGAAATTCTGCGGCTTGCGTGTTGATGTCGATGATTCTTCCGAATGTGTCTAGGTATATTAGACCGTCGCCGGCGCTTTCGAAGATGTTTTTGAATTTCTCTTCTGATTCTTTCACTGCTTCTTCTGCTTTTCTGCTTTCTGTTGTGTCTCTCATTATTGCCTGTAAACCAACTGTCTTGCCCCTTTCTTTGATGAAGCTGAAGCGTACTTCGCCTAAGCGTTGTGTTCCGTCTTTGTGGTGGTAGATCACTTGGAATGGCTTGGGCACGTTTCCCCTTAGAGTTGAAGTCAGCATTTGTAGGTATTTTGGTATGTCTCTGGCGCGGATGGGTCCGATTTTTGTGAAGTTTTTGCCGACGAGTTCATCCTTCGAATATCCTGACAGCAGTGTGGAAGCTGTGTTGGCTGACGTGATAGTGCCTTTCATGTCGAAGGTCATTATGCTGTCAGGAGCCAGTTCAACAAGGTTTCGGTATTTTTCTTCTGATTCTTTCAGGGCTTCTTCGGCTTGTTTGGCTTTCACAGTTTTTCTTATGCTGTGTGCCAGTTCGCTGTATACTGTTTCTGGGTTGCCGATTTTGTTGATGTAGTAGTCCGCGCCCAAGTTCAATGCTTTGATGACTATTTCTTCTCTGCCTTTGCCAGTGAACACGATGAACGGAATGTTATTCCCAGTGTCTCTGAGTTGTTTTAGGAATTGTAAGCCGTCTTTTCCAGGCATCACGTAGTCGCAGATGATTGCGTCGTAATTGTTTTCTTTTATTTTTTCTGTGGCTTCTTCTGTGGATGAGGCGGTTGCTATTTGGAATGGTCCTTGCATTTCCAGCAGTGGTTTTGCTGCGTCTAGGAAGCTGGCGTCATTGTCTACGTGTAGAACCCGGATTGGCGTTCTTTCACTTGTATTTGTAGCATTTGTTTTGTGATACTCAAGTGTGGACTGTGCCATCCGGGATTTGGCTCCGTTTTCTTGTGTGAATAAGTGGGGGGTCTTTGACGATTGGTTTTCAGTGTGGGGCTAAAAACGGTTATGGACTCAGATTACGAACTACTAATCTCGCTGATTCAGACTCGGAAACAAAAAACTGTTTTGGGTTAGACTTAATTCTCTATTCAGACAATCTCTGTGTGGTGATTGATTTGGGTATGAGAAGCGCCAAGGACAAACCATTGACTAGGAAGGAAAGAGAGGAGAAAAGAAAGAGACGCAAAGAGAAACGCTTGAAGAAATAAAGGCGTGTAGAAGTCAATAACAATCAGCTGGGCAGATCGCAAGGGGTGCAGAGTTGACCGCCATCCGGCAACCTGGGAAAGTGAATGAGAACACTACGCTGATTGATTTCGGTATGCTTGGTGTTGCTGGAATCGGTGCGGTTTATCTGGTTGAAGGCAAGGAAACACTTCTGATCGATTGTGGAACACGGTCGGAAGCGCCTCGGATTGCACGAGCCTTGAAACAGTTGAATTCGTTTCCTCCGGATAACATCGTTTTCACGCACTCGCATTGGGATCATTGCCAGGGAATCCACTACATACGTGAAGAGGCTGAGAAAGAGGGAAAGTCGATCAACGTTATGGCTTCTGATGACGCCATTCCTCTGCTTGAAGATCAATCTTGGGAGAAGGTTTTCGATCCGAAAGGACGCTACGAAAATATCAAAGATGTGAATTCGATCAAAGAGAGCGAAGTCATCGATCTTGATGGTCTAACGTTGAAAGTTCTTAGCACTCCGGGACACAGCAAAGATCACATTGCTGTCTTGGATGAGAAGAATAAGAACTTGTTCGTTGGAGATCTCTTGGGTCTCAAATTAGGAGACAATGCGTTTGTGCCGCCCTTTATGCCTCCGTTTTGGGATACTGAAGCATTCTACGGTTCAATCAAGAAGCTTAGGAGAATCAGGTATGAAAGCATTTGTTTGGCGCATTTCGGCTTAATCTATGGTGAAGAAGCCAAGAACCTGTTGAATGAAGCTGTCACAACGTTTGAAGCAGGGTGGAAAATCTACGAATCTGCAGAAAGGCTTGGCAAATTGGATGATCCTGTTTACCTTGCTGAGGCACTCAAGAAAGAATTGAAGGTTGAGATCCCTGAATTTGCTCTTCTTAAGCCCAGCTTGAAATTTCTATTGAATTTGATGAACGTTGGGAGAAGACTGGTTGGAAAGGAGCCTTATTCTGTTGGGGAGTTGATGCTTCGAAACTATGTGGTAAAATGGCTTGGGGAAGGCTACCGGACTTACAAAAATATATGACACTTCTGCCGTTTGGTCTCTTAATGCTTGGTTTTCTAGACGTCTTCGCGTTTGGCTAGGTAGGAGAAAGATAGGGGTTTAACTATCATGCCTGACTGGAGGCTGATGAGCATGCTGTCTACCTCCTGCATGTAGCCCTCACTGTTGAACTTCAAGTTGTTCATGAAATCACGAAAGTCTGTGTAGTCTTTGTGGAGTGAGATCATTACTCCGTTTTTTCCCATGCCCTCCGCGCTTGCAACAAATATGACTCGTGGTTCTTCTAGCACGAGTTTCTTTGCCCTCTCTTGTTCGTGTGGAGTGAGGGTTGCTTTGGCTTTAGCGATGGTGACTGCCATGATTTGGTATCCTAGTTTCGGAAAGTCTGGTATTGCTGTAAATTCTCTTATGACTCCTTCTTTGACGAGTGTGTGCCTCATTCTTGAGACGGTGGGTTGTGAAATCTCTAGGATTTTAGCCAGTTCACGGTCGCTTCTTTTCGAATCCTTGAGCAATTCAGAAACGAGACGTTTCATCTTCTCTTTCATTGCAGAGTAGGCTCCCCAGAGGCATGTTGGATTTCACTAATACATGCAAGCCTCCTAAGAAAACCTTTCTCTCGCACAAGCTTGAAGTGATTGAAGTTGCTTAGATGGGTTCATGGATGAAGGCAGAAAGACTTCACTGATTCTCGCAATGCTCCTAGTCTGCACGTTTATGCCAACTTTCGCTACGGTGCCCTTTGCTCAGCAAGACAGCGTGCTTGTTATCAGAGAGGTTTTTGAGCAGACTTCTGTGGCGTATTTGTGGCTCAGCCCCATAATTCATGTTGTCTTCGTTGTTCTTCTTGTTGGCTTGTATCGTTATGGGTCAAGTGTGGGGAGAGTTGCTGACGCTTTTTTCGGGAGTTTGTTCTTGTTTTTTGCGTTTGGTAATCATATCGCTGTGACTGAAAACTATGGACTTGTTGTGTTGACTGGTAATGTGGTCCGATTTTCGTTGTGGGTTTGTTTTGGTTGTGGGAAGTCTATAGACCCCGTAATGAGTATGTTTTTGAGAGGCTTCCAGCTTGGAGATATTGGGTTTTGCCGTTTGTTTTCTTGGCTTTCTGGTCTCCGATGAACGCTGAGTTGGGTCCAGACTTCAATCCTTTACTGTTGCTGACTTCTTCTTTCGGTGTTATGTACTGTCCGACCACGCCGTTCATAATAGCTGTTTTGACTTTGATCTATCCAAGGGTCAACATGTATGTTCTCAGGGTCACGAGTTTTGTTGGGCTGTTAATCGGTGTGTTTAATGCTATGTCGTTTTTCTTGATGCCTGGCTATACTTTGTGGAATTTGATCCTCCACACGCCGCTCATCTTCATCTCAATATACGGTCTGCTTATCTCAGTTCTAGTGAAGAGATGAGGTTTTCTTTCTTGGATGCGCTTGTGTTTGATTGGTTGGATAGTAATCCTATGCCACCGCACAGCAATATTGCTAAGCTGAAACCCAAAATGGGGAGAAGCCTGAGGGCATGCGGGCAAAGACTGGGGTGATGAAGTCACCTTTGTTTTGGGTTAGACTTAATTCTTTATTCTGACAATCTGTGTGCGGTGATTGATTTGGGTATGAGAAGCGCAAAAGACAAGCCATTAACCAAGAAGGAAAGAGAGGAGAAAAGAAGGAAACGCAAAGAGAAACGCTTGAAGAAATAAAGGCGTGTAAGAGCGAGTATTGATTCGCGGAGGTTAGTGTATGCCTTCATTAGAAAAAAAGAATAAGAAAAAGAAGCAAAAGCACTTGGCTAAAATTGGTAAGACCTGACAAACAACGTCGGCATAGCAATCAGCTAGATAAATCGTAGGGGCGGGAAGTTTTGTCATTGCGTTGCTCCAATTGTGGTAAGTGCTGTGAGGGAACTGAGATGGAGCTTTCAAGTGAAGATATCAGAAGACTGGAGGGAGCGGGTTGTCACCGAGACCAGTTTTCGGTGTTTGACAATCATGTGATTCGACTCTTGAACGTTGACGGATGGTGCTATTTCTACAGTCTCGCTGAGAGAAAATGTCGAGTCTATAGGAACAGACCTTTAGGATGCCGACTATACCCTGTTGTGTACTCGGATGATGAGGGTGTCATGGTTGATGGATTATGCCCGATGGGACACACGGTTTCAGAACGGGAATTTAGAACAAAGGGAAACGCTCTTCGCAAGCTTTTAAGAAAGATAGATGAAGAAAGAAAGTGCGCGACGCTAAAGCTACTAGTGCAAAAGGACGCAGATGGGAATCGGGCAGATCATAAGAATGTATGAAAAATGAGTGGATGTGAATAATGGAGCAAACCAAGAAAGAATCTCTGCTGGAGCGTTATTGGAGACTTAGAGGGGAGGCAGATGAGCTCTATCAGAGACGACTTAGAGAGGTTAAGATCAACGAGGAAATGAGAAAATCCATACAAAGGGAACTTGATGCTTTGGAAGACGCCATAGAGACTGCAGACCTTGCCGAGGTGCTGCGTCACAAACTAGTATTGGAAGTTCTTCTTGGATAAAAGAAGCAAAGCGCGCATGTGTTCTAAGACCAAAAAGCCTTGCTTTCTTAGCTTTATGTTTGACCTCTGGTTTTATAATCTTGGAACACGCAAACAAAGATTGCCCGGTTGAAAGATATGCCCAGCCTTTATCTTAAATGCAAAACGTGTGGCGTAGAATTCGAATCAGGTATTGTGATGGAAAAGAGAGGGTTGGAGGCCATCAAGCTCGTAGACAATCAGCATACATGCCCGAACGGACACATACACACATACAGCAAGAAAGACTACTTCTACCAAACCAAAAGAACTGATTAGTTTTGTTGCTGATTTGCGCTTGTTTTAACGGGGGGGGGGCAGCAGAACAAGAAGATTGTTGCTGATGGAAACTCTCGGAGCAACAGTTATTACAAAGCGCTGGGCATTAGGCTGATTGCAAAGGAGCCTTTGAGGACGCCTTTGACACAAAATTTCAGGGAGTGATTCATGGATATGTCAGAGCCACGTGAAAGCAACGCAGTGTTGATTGGAAGAAAGCCTGCGATGAACTACGTTCTAGCATGCATAACCCTCTATCACGGCGGAGCTGGTGAAGTGAAAGTCAAAGCGAGAGGAATGGCGATAAGCCGGGCAGTTGACGTCGTCGAAATCGTGAGACGCAGATTCCTGCCCGAGATCAAAGTGAAGGGCATAGACATCGGCACACAGCAATTGCCGCCACGACCAGGTGAAGAGGGCCGCGGACCTACAAACGTGAGCACAATCGAAATCACGTTGACGAAGTAAACGCGGAGAAGTCATTGTACGAATGGACACAGCAAACTAGGACCATCGCACCTCTTTTCTTTCTTTTCGATGCGCGCGCTAAACGTTAAAGGAATTTCAATGGGCGATATAATCGAGAGTTCAAAAAGGATTCATGTCTTGGATTGAAACTCTGAGGTGAACGAAATTTGCTAAGCAGAGTTAAAGAAGTCAAATCTATAAAAGGCACCCCAGGAAGGGAGAGTTACAGGAAGCAGATAATGAAGACCCTGGCGGAAGGCGGAGGATCAATGCCTTTATATGAACTGCCTGGATGGCTGCGTGACATCAAGGAATTAGAAAACCAAGGTTTAATCTATATTGATGACATGAAGATGGTTGCTCCTAAACGAGTGAACTTGACTGAGAAAGGTAAAAGTTATGTGGTTTATGAGAAAACTGAAAGCGGGGAGACTCTATAAGAAATGAAGTTTAAAGGCAACAATGCGCTCGCAATGAGCAATATACCGACATTTCTGTAGCGCGCGCTAAAATTTCACTGCTCACAGAACTTTTATCTGTTCAATTTTTCGGGTTAGGGCCTCAACGATCAAGTCGTTGTTGAAGTGCGTCATTGGTTTGAAGCAGGTGGGGCATTTGAAGAGAAGTTCAAATGCCTCTTCGAAGGTAAATCGCTTGCAGCCCAGCGTTTGACACGTGTAGAACTCGTGGCTTTTCTCGTATTCGAGTCGGATTTCCAGTTTTTCTAAAACATGGCGCTTTTGGTTTACGATGAAGCCTTCCAATTGGTCGGGTTGGAGTCTCCAGTTGAAGATAAACCAACCTGTTTCTTTATCGCGGGATTGTCTGAGAGCAACGAGGGAATGGTCGTGGAGTCTGTAAAGCGCCTTACGAACCATTTTGAGTTGCATTTGGGTTTTGTTCGCTATCTCAATATCTGTGATCTCGTGAACGCCTATAAGGGTCTCAACTACTCTAACGGCGTCCTCGCCGAATAACGGAATCATCTTCTTTAGCGCTTGCGCGCTCTCGCCATCTGCAAAGAACAGCTTTGAAGCGCCTCTACCTAGACTGTGTGCAGACAAGCTCCGCCCGAAGAGAATATCAGGAATATATCCTCGGATTTCCACTGCTAGTCTCTGCTTCGCTGAATACAACCCGATAGATGTGGACCCTTGAAGCCTTTTTTCGAAGCTCTCCTGCCCGCCTACTTAGTAGCGCTCAAGGCGATTAACCCTTTCTATCCTGAGAAAGCCACAAAATGCGCGTTGAAACCAATGTACTGGGCAAGTGGTCGTAACTCTACGACCACTACGAAAAGTATGGAATTATTCGAACCACAATGATTTAGATTTATGCGCTACTCGCGAAAATAGCCGGCTTTTGAAGGAGTTTGGAGCAAACCTTTGAAAAGGTATATACGAAGTTATCTACACTTGGTTATAATCTATCACCTGAATGCGAAGTGAATGCTGTGTCTAAAAAAAGTGAAGGCGTCATCGTAAGCTATCGGAGTGGACCAAAAACCCAGAAGCCAAAAGAGTGCATCCTCCGCTTTCCCAGCATCGAATCAGGCAGCGAGGCGGCACATCTCATTGGTCGAAAGGTCGCATGGCCCATCGGAGAACATAAGGCTCGAGGAAAAATCGTGGCGCTTCACGGAAAGAACGGCCTCGTTAGGGCTCGTTTCAGAAAGGGGGTGCCGGGTCTAGCGCTGGGAAGTCCGGTAGAAATAATCGGTTGAATCAAGTCTACGCATCTTCTATGTGAGTAACACTTACGTTCTGAAGTAAGAGTTCCTTTTGTAAGAGAAAGAGAGCTTTGAGTGAAAGAAGATCATCGCGAAGAAGGAATAGAAAGCGTGCTGGCTATCTGAAGAGTGACGAATCTGTCAACCGCACGTAGGCGTGATTTTTGTGCTATAGGTGGAGCGCGCGCTGCGCTAAGTCAAGATCGATTGTCTAAAAAGCAAAGCGTGTTAGATTCGTCAGGTTGGCTCCCTTCTTCCTCTATTTGGGAGATAAGCCCCGAGAAGCCGTCTATCTTTCTATTCAGGTGTCTTCTGGAGATAATCTTCCGTGTGAGCCAAAAATCTGTCTTCATAGGGAGATTTTAAATACAAATCAGTTCTAATAGTAGGTTTGAGATTGCAAATATGCCTAAAAAAGCGAAAGGGAAGAAGAAAGGCGGAAAGAAGTAAGCGGCTATTGAAACCTTCTGTGTCTAGGATAGAGCCGAAAACACCTTTCACATCATCCCTTTTTGTTTAGCGCAGCGCAATTACGGCTTGTGGTTAGCGCACACTCTCTAGTGTTGGTATGAGCGGGTTCTTGGCACTTTCAATGTTTCTTGGGTGATTTGTTGGTTGAACTCTGATTGTTTCTGCTTTGCCTTTGAAAAAGTGAAGCAGTACTCCTCTGCCTTTATAAGTGTGGAATCACATTTGTTGTTGAAAAGTTTCCTTTATTGTTGTAGGCTTTTCCTACCCCAGTAACTGAATCTTTTCCAAGTTCAAACTGAAGGTGGAATTGAAAGTGTGTAGACTAAGAGCTGGTATAGTGACCAATTGTAGAAGATGCAAGTCTTCCAACAGGTATCGTGGTTGTACGGCTAGGAAGAAGGTCAGAATGAAAACTTACGTGAATATCAAGAAGAGAGGGGGAGCTGGAGTTAGTTAGCTTAGGCGACTATGTAAAGTGTCCAGAATGCGGCAGAATAGGACGCGTAGTCTGGATTTCGCAAGATGGTAAAAGCGCGGGAATTCGATGTCTTGGGCATCATAGTCAGTTAAGCCGCGGTCCTTCACAGCTTGGTTCATCTGCGCGTCCTGAGACCAAGTCGCAGGCGAATCTGGTTTTTCTCATAGAGACTGAATTGGTTCAAACTGTTTCTTCGGCTCAGAGGTAGGATGAAAATTGGGTAAGAGAAAGGTTGTTAGTGAATCGGATTTTGGGCGGATTCAATTGCCTGCTGGAACCGATGTGTTGGGTGTAGCTGTTAAACTGCTTGGTTTTGACAGAATGATCGTGAAATGCCAAGATGGGCATGAACGTTTGTGTCGAGTGCGCGGAAAGTTGAAGAGAAGAGTTTGGGTTCGTGTCGGAGACGTTGTGCTTGTTTCTCCTTGGGATTTTCAGTCGGACACACGGGGCGACATTTTTGCACGGTACAGAAGAAATGAAACGGCTTGGTTGAGGAACAAGGGTTACCTCACCATGGATGAATAAGGGGTGATTGATTATGCGACCAACTTTGAGTAGTGACTACCTGTTCGAGCTGAATGAATGGGTACGGCACATGATAGATGAGGCGGAGAAGAACGGCGATGTTCGCAAGAGAAAACGTTTCCTTGCACTTCGCGCAGACCTCCTATAATTCGCGCATTAATGATTTAGCCTCCTCCTCAAATCAGCTATTCAGGGCATGCGCTTGCTGTGCAGGGCAAGGCAGTTTCATTTTCTAGGTTTGGATTCTTTTCTCTTTAGATTATTAAGTAGTGATATCTCCATAAGAAACATTAATGGATATAGGGAGGAGTATCATTCCACAGAAGTGCAAAACCTAACAGTGTCCGTGACTATGTCAGAAATTAAGCTTATCAGAAGAGGACTTGTTTTAGTAGAGGCGTTGAATAATCTCGCGATAGGCGTTTCTAGTCATTGAATTGTCCAGACAATACGACTAATCCGAATAAATAAAGCCTATTTTGGGGCGGTTCTGTAAAGTCTTCGGTTAGCCTTTGTCACTGAGAAAATTGGTTTATGGTGTCATTTTTCAGGCAATGTGAGTTCAACATGATTAGCATCTATGCAGGTTCTAAATACTCTTAGAATGTCCATTCCCAGCACACTTGGAGTAAGGCGGATCAGCTCTTCTCTTTCTTCACGTGTTAGGTTAGGTGGAACGCAAGTTACTCGAAAGCTACCAAGCTTTATTCTATGTTCGTCTTTATTGGATTTGAAGGTCAAAATCACTTCTCGATTTATGATTCTGTTTTTGAACTTTCCTCCGAATCCTATTGCTTCTCCTTTTGCATAAGGAAGAAAGGAACAATCAATTCCCATGATTGTTGCTTCCTTTTCAGTTATTGCTGAATTTCTTGCTCCACTATCGACTAGAAAACTGACCATCTTGGATATCTTTAATGCTTTGACTTCAAAAAGAACTTGAATTATTGGTTGCCTGTTAATTACTAGTCCAGTGAACTTGATCTATAGCCCACCTAGAGCTAGAAAAACATGGCAACTTCTTCTGATTGAACATATTCAACTTTGATTTTGTTTGGGTCGTACTTCTTGATGACTTCCATTATTTCGTCAAAGGTGCTTGCGCTTTTGACAACTTTCCTATTTTGTATCACAATCCAGCGCTTATCATATGTTTTCTTCAGATCCTCGTAGTTTTCACTAAGCCATTGGTCATTTTCTCTTGATATTTTGAATAGTTGTTCTTTTTCCATCTTGCGTCCCAGTTGAGAGCATTTGCTTGTTGCAGTATAGAATATATTACTACCGGTATGATCCACAAATTGTTTTTGGTTGGAGTTATTTGCTTTTTGTGAATGCGAATTACTGATTCTAGCTCTCATTTCGGTGTGAACATAAATTCTGTGCAAGAATCCCTGATTGACGCGGTTGCCGATGTTTCTGTCACTTTTTGTGAAGACAGTTGACATGTCTACTCCTCTCTTGGTTTCATACTACATGAATATTAGGCGCCCAAGTATGCACAGGACTGGAAGTTGCTTTGTGGCTTCCTAAACGCTTTAGATGTGGAATTGTAACTTTTTCTATTTGGTGCCCAAGGTGACTAGAACGAAAGCCGTCAAAATCAGCAAAGAAACGTATGCCCGATTGTCGGAGATTGCGGGTGAACTGCAAACAAGACTGAAGCGTCCAGTTTCGCTAGATGAGGCTATGAAATACTTGATTGGCATGAGTTGTAAAGGAAGAAGAATCACAGATTTGGCTGGCTCTTGGGACATTTCAGATGCGGAACTCGCGGAGATCAGAGCTTCGCTCACAGAGGCTTGGAAATGATGGAGACCAACCACTGGGTTAAGGGATAGTGATGGGTGCGATCACGTTAATCATAGGTTATTGCATAGCCACAAGAAACGTTGAGCACTTCCAAAGAATCAAAGACCTAAACCTCATACTCATCCCCTAAATCAAATAGAACTCGCAACATGCATCCCGATTATGTTTGCATCTCTGATTGCAGGCTTAGGATCTGTATTAGGGGCTGAATAGTCTCTCGAAAGGCGACGTTCGCAAGAGAAAACGCTTCCTTGCACTTCGCGCAGACCTCCTATAGTGCACGCATTTTTTGGAAAGCAATATAAAAAAATGCAGGGTCCATGTTACAGACTCATTAATTGTTGATTTTGTCAGCAATCTTGTTGGCAATATCTCAAATACTCGTCGAAGGCTTTGCCATATTTCAAGAAATCTTCGTACAAGTCTTTGAGGTCTTGTTCTGTCGGTTGTTCTTGATAACCAACCGTAAAATCCTCAAAATACTCGGCTAACGCCTTTTTGAATTGCTCAAGGGTCACTGAACCATTTGACGTATCGCATCCCTCTTCTTGTGGTTATGTTACTGAGCTTTCCAAGGCTTATTTGTCACTCTGACTATGTCAGAAATTAAGCTTATTAGAACAGGGCTTGTTTTAGTAGAAAGATGATGGGCATGGTTACTAAAGTTCTTCAAAGAATGGAGGCTGAACGCGGATTCATTCAAATCCCTGTTAAGTATCGATCTGAGTTACTTGGGGATACTAAGCTGCCTTGTTCCACTTATCTCAATGGTAATCCTGCTCAACTCGACAAATATGCGAGACTTAGGTCTCTATACCTGAAAAACAGATTTCCAGTGGGCGCTGAAATAGAGTTGACCAAGACTGGTGAAGGCTACCACGTTGCCTATGCCAGAAATGAAGTGGAGTCTTCTGTTGCGCCCCAAATTCGGCAAGAAACCGTACTGCCTGCTCTTCCAACCACCGCAAGCGATGTGTGGTACAAAGTTCTTGAAGGAGACTGCCTCCAATATCTCAACAACAGCTCAATTACCGACGTGAGCCTCACATTTCTGGACCCTCCATATAGGCAAGGCAAAGACTACAGGTTCTTTGACGATAACCAGCCCGCCTCTAAATACTGGGGTTGGCTGAAAGAAATTCTTCACAAGGTATATGATGCGACTACAGATGGGGGCGCAGTTTACTTTATGCAGAGGGAAAAGAACGCTGAGCAAGTCTTGAGGGTTCTCAGAAAGACAGGTTGGAAGGTACATAATCTCCTAATCTGGAAAAAGAAGACATCAGCAGTGCCCGTTCACTCAAGATACTCCAAACAATACCAGATAATCGCCTACGCCATCAAAGGCGAAAGACCACGGGTCTTCAACAAGCTACGAATAGACTTGCCCCCACTTCCAGAACACAAGTACGAGCGAGAAAACGGAGTATACGTCACCGATGTCTGGGACGACATTAGAGAACTAACCTCGGGATATTTTGCAGGAGACGAGGCAATAAGAGACAAGACAGGAAACAGAACACATGAACAACAAAGCCCCGTAGCACTGCTTCTCAGAATAATACTATCATCCACGATGCCTGGCGACTTGGTTCTCGACCCCCTCGCTGGAACAGGAACCACTGTAGTTGTCGCCAGCCAACTAGGAAGGAAGTACATAGGAATCGAAATAGACCCTGATAACGTTAGAATTATCAGGAAACGGCTGAAACTCTTAAGACCCTCTGATAACGTCGCAAAACACTATGACTACTACCGGTTTACACAGAATCTAAAGGAAATATGGGCGCCGAAAGACACCGTTACTGAGCAAAGAGCTCTTTCAGAATTATTGTCTTAAAGCACATTGAGGAAAGCGAGAAGTGAGCCAAACACTCTCTGAACTGAGCAAAACTTCACAAATGGTCAAGGAATTTATCGATAGAGCAGAGAAACATCTTAAAATCGTTACCTTTCGGTTCTCTTCTGAAGACTTTGCTAGGATGCTGACTAAAAAGGCAAAAGAAGGCGTAGAGGTAGAGCTCATAACAACACCTGTAGACAACATAGGAGACCCAAAACTAAGATCAAAAGTCGAAGAGATATACAGACAACTCCAGACGAATGGTGTAAAACTGCAAACTTGTCAATGGGAAGTCGGAGAGCCTCGACTTACTCCCACCAGCCTTAGCGGTAAGTTAACCTCGGGGATTGGTGAGAAATGGTACTCCCTGCACCTTCAGCTATTGATGACCGAGAAGCAGGCTCTATTAACCTCTCAGAATCTGGTCCCAGAAGAGAAACTGGAGATCCATTATCTAAGCTCCGATCCCCGCTTCTTGAAAGAAACTTCGAACAAGTTTGAGATGATTCAAAATCTATTCTTCGCACCAGTAGAAGTGGACAAAACCACACTAGAAGGGAAAGTAGTCAACTTCCTTGATCAGGCGACTCTGAAAGACACTTTGGATCTCTATCGTCAAGACAGAAGGCTCAAGGTCAAACACTATTATGCTGACAGGCTTCCAGGAGCCAGTATGAAAAAAAGGGCTTTTCATAAGCCCATTTGAAGGAAGACTGCGAGATTTCCTTAACAAATTCATAGACTCTGGAAAGGAATTCCTTTACTTCTTTGTTGAGACGCTCTTTGATGAAGAGTTAATTGAAGAAGTAGGACGAAAAATCAACCTCCAAAATGGCATTCAAGTTAAGATGATAACGAGACCGCCCGAGAAAGTCCGACAATCCCCTGAGAAAGCCAGAAGTATGATTAAACAGCTCTTGAGTCTAGGCGTCAGCATCGGATACCTTTCCGATATTCAAGCTAAGTTTTGGGTCAGCGATAACTGGCTTGCTATACCCTCGGGCGATTTCAACAAGATGAATCTGGGGTATAGCGTTAGTAAGAATCATTGGAGGGCTGATACCCAGCTGATATTCTTAGAGGACAACAAAGAGCAGATCAAACTTTTCAAAGACATGTTTGAGAAGCATTTCAAACCTATGGATAGAGGAAGCATTTGCAAGAAGGATATCGACTCTCTGTTTATGGGACTAAGACAACACCACGTTGAGAGCACAAAAGAAGCTAAGGAATACATTTCTCGTTTGAAATCCTCTTTGATCATCAAAACCGAACAGGACACCAGATACGTTTTAGACCTAGCAGTAAAAATCACTAAAATCTATGGCAAGAATAAAATGGACGGAGTTTTTGCTGTGATGGCGATTCTTCTCTATTACTTACAGCGCCACGAACATAAACTCGAAGATATTTCTGAGAAACTGGAAGGCGTCGTAGAGAAATCTGACGTACGCGACGCTATGAATCGTCTTATGCTGGCAGGATACATCCTCAGGAGCGAAGATGTCTATCGAGTTAACGTTGAGAAACTTCTCGACTTGAAATAGCTCGACAAAGCATCTAATTCACTTTCATCGACGTCTTCGCGATTTTATTCGTGCCATGTATTCGTTCAATGCTTCTGGAGTTACATGCCAGTCTTTGCCTATCTTGACTGCAGCAATCAGCCCTTTCCGAGCCAGCAAACTGAGATACTCAGCACTATAAGGCGTCAACTTCGCAGCCTCAGCCAAACTCAAAAACTGTTTCTTCTCGTCAGTAGGTTCGACTGCGCTGAGATAAAGATCCAAAGATTCCTCAACGCAGCGACCCATGAAATTCACAAACGGCGCCAAATCTCCTCCATCAGCCTTTCTCAATGTGTCATAATACCTTCTACGATCATAGTTTCTAACAACCGTGAAAGGATAACCCTGCCCAATCAAAAGCAAATTCATCAACAACCTCGCCACTCGCCCATTCCCGTCGTCAAAAGGATGAACAGAAACAAACCTGTAATGAAAAACAGCCGCAACCTCAACCGGACGCAGCTCCTCAGGGTTCTTCCTCAGCCATTCAAGCAGCTCCTTAACCAAAGCGGGCACTTCAAAAGCCGGAGGCGGCAGATAATCCGAACCCTCAATAAAAACCTGAGACCTCCTAAGACTTCCCGCATTCTCCAGAATACCCGAAAAAATCATCCCATGAAGCTTCAAAACGTCATTTTCCGTCAACTCACGGTCTTTCAAACTTTCAACATAAGAAATCGCTCGGGGATGATTACGCGCCTCAAGATGATCACGAACGCTCTTGCCGCCAATGGTCGCTCCTTCCCTGATAACAAGCTGAGTTTCACGCAAAGTCAACCTATTACCTTCAATAGCATTAGAATGATACGTGAACTCAACCTCCAAAGCTTCCCGAAGCTTCCTAACCTTCTCACCAGAAAGAGGACGATGACTATCTAACAACCGCTTCTTCGACACAATTCGCTCATGCAAGCTTCCATCAAGCAGATTCATACATACACGCGTGAGATAACGATATAAAAATATATCGGTAACCTCGAAAACAGATCAAAACGATATTCGCAACATCATCGCACATGTTAGTGTTTCTTAGACGATGTCAACACTACCGCGTACACCACTCTGGAAAGTCCAATCAAACATAGAAGTAGTAGTCATCGTTCACGCGGCGTTGACGACTACTTCTGAACCGAACCCATCTCTGTGTTGTTTCTGTTCTCAAGCGGAGGTTACTAGTCTCTGAAACAGAGAATCGCCAACGGTTACATAACCTCATGCGAGCTTACAGAACCTGTGAGCGACAACAAGTAAAGATAAAAGCTCTAAAACCGAACTACGTACTATGGCAAGCAAGGAGCTTCAAGGACTCAAAGACAAAATCCTTCCCATACTCGAACGCTACGAAATCAAACGAGCAGCAGTCTTCGGCTCCTTCATCAGAGGAGAACAAAAAGAAAACAGCGACATAGACATCCTCGTCGAATTCAAAGGAGCCAAGAGCCTACTCGACCTCGCAGGACTAAAAATAGACCTAGAAGAAACCCTAAACAGAAAAGTCGACGTTCTAACCTACAAGTCGCTGCATCCCCTGCTCAAGGACAGAATCCTAAAAGAACAAAAAGTGATCCTATGAACAAAGACCCAAAAATCTTCATCGAACACATACTGGAAAGCATAGCAAGAATAGAGGATTACACTAAGCACATCACTAAGAAGGAATTCCTAAACTCAAAGCAAATTCAAGACGCAGTCATCCGAAGAATCGAAATCATCGGCGAAGCAGCCAAAAACATCCCAAGCGAAACAAAAAGAAAAAACCCAAACATACCATGGCGGAGAATAGCTGGAATGAGAGACATACTAATCCACGAATACTTTGGAGTCGACCTAGAACTAACATGGAAAGTCGCCAAGAAAGACATCAATAGCCTCAAACGGCAAATGCTGAAGATAAAAGAGACCCTTTGACCACAAGAAGCCATCCATGCAGAAACCAGCCTCGGTCTTATTACCAAACCCAAGCGAAAGTTAACACCTGAAACACAGCCTCAGCCAACATAAGAAGAAGTTGTACAGCACAGTTCAGCGTGTACAACTACAACAAAACACACAGCCGCACACCACACCCTAGATGATGTCGTCACCGAGAACAGTCATACGACGATGTCCACACAGCTCCAGCCAGATGATCCATACGCGATGATGATGACACTATAGCGCGAGTCAACTTCATCACGAACGCAAACAGACTGCGTTTGCATGTTCAAGTTCAACTGTTCAAACCTGCCCGCAACACCAGTGAAGACGGTGTAAGGGACTTGGTGCCTTTTCGAAATTCCATTTCCCGCAGAGTCTAGCCTAGTATCCGCTTAGGGTCACGAAAGCCGATGAATTTGTTCCTCACGGTTGGATTCTTAATAATGATTCTGGTTTCATAACTCTTTTTGAACTGCGCAACAACACGCAATAGCCTAAACCATCGAAACCGCGCGGCTTGAATGAATTGGAGGGAACCATAAACTAGATCAGTTAAAGGTGACTTCTCTGCTCTTTTCACTTTTTGGGCTGATCCTTAGTTCACGAAGAGGATAAATCATGGTGGATCACAGCCATTCGAATAACGGAATTCGCGATAGAGTGCATCTCTGCTACTGGAGCAAAGCGTTCGCATTGTTGGCGTTGCTCATCGTTCTTGGCACCGAATCTTTGTTCCCAGTAAAAGTGGCCAGTTCGCAGCCTGTAGACGCATTCTACCCGTCGAGTTACAACCTTATTGGAGCAACAAGTCTCAGCAGCGGAGATATCTCGAATTTGGCGTCTGACGACAACTCATACATGACTTTTAGAAGTTACCTGTCGGCTTTTTCGGCAACAACTAGTTCTCGCGCTTTCATTGGTTATCGCTCAAATACAGGCACTAGTTCCTTGAGCTCACCAAAAAATCGTTCTTGGAATGGCACAACGTGGGATTCAACCGAAACAGAGATGGCGTCTGCTGGCAGCTCTGTTCGACTAGTTCGGGTTGCGTATTCCCCTGTAGCACAATACTACAACCATAAGATTGTCACTGTTCTGTCAGATGATGGGACTCTAGACGCATATGTTTACAACGGCACCGCTTGGACAGCGACAAACAACTTAGCGGACCTATGGAGTGGAGCGCCAAATCGCAGCGAGAGACCATTCGACGTTGCTTTCTCAACAACTTCAGGAGACGCTCTCCTTGTCTACGCATGGTTCGATGACGCAACCAATGACTTGGCATATCGAAGATGGTTTGCGAGCAACCAGACTTGGAGCGCTCAAGTGTTGTTGGATGACACGACCCAGGCACCTGATGCCGACTACTCCTTCGTAATCTTGTCCGCAGACCCAACCTCAAACAGCAATTATGTAGGAACCATCGCGTTAGACAGAACCAACGATGACGTTGTAGCATGGACATGGGACGGTGCATCCTTTGGAAACCAGACCCAACTCACAGGAACAGTTTCTGCAAATGATCGAGAGGCTGTAGGTATCGCTTTTGACTACACGGGCAGACTAATGATCGTAGCGGGCGAAGACTCCAACGAAATCATAAGATGGAATCAATGGACCAAGACAAGCGGATGGGGCGCAAGCCAAGCAACAAGCGACATAGATCCCGCTGAAGCTCGGACACCATACTACATTACGCTGAAAGCTGATCCAGCAACCGATGACCTGATGCTCACCCTGCTTGATGATGGCAACGATGCTCACTCCCTCTACTGGAACGGAGGCTCTTGGACGACTTACGCAAACCAAGACACAAATGCAGACGACAATAATCAGAGATGCGTGGATTTTGAATGGGAACCAAATGGAAGCAAGGGTTTGCAGGTTCGCGGCACTACACCTGGCCAGATCACTTGGAGAACATGGGCAACTGGAACCGGCTGGAGCAGTGACAACACCCTAACAATGGGCACGAACACTCATCCCTGGGTTCAGTTGAGACGCAACCCCAGAAGTGTGAATGGTGATGTAAGAATTCTGGGCGCAGTTCTTGAAGATTCAGCCTTTGACCTAGGCGCCATAAAATGGAATGGAACAACCTTTACGGTAATAGGTTCATCGACATTCACAGCCGACACAACTGTAAATACCTATGAATCCTTTGACCTTGAGTTCCAAATTCTCGGCGACCCAATAGAATCTACCAGCGAGGTTGAGTTCGCGGGCACAAGCAACACCGACGTCTGGAGCCAAGTAGTGTGGACTATTGACACAGCATGGGACACAGCAAACGTAACTGCTACAATACAACTTTATAACTGGAACACATCGAGTTACCCAACAAGTGGAGATGGCTACACAACTTACACAAGCTCAGCCACACCAAACTTTGACGAAACTCAAACAAAGACTATAACATACAACCCGCAAAACTATCGGGACGTCAGCGGCAACTGGAAGATAAGGATAAAAGGTGTAAAATCCACATCCTCGCAGTTTGACTTCGAAGCGGATCTCATCGTGCTTGAAGCTACAAGAGATATCACACCACCAGTATGGTCTGATGCAGGAACAAACAACACTGCACCTGGGCAGCCTACACTTTTCTACGCAAAGTGGGCTGACAACACTGGGCTAAGCGGCTTCATCTTCGGGACAAACAACACTGGAACATGGGTAAACAGCACATGGACTTCGATGAATGGGGCTGTCAACTGGAGCAATGCAACTAGAACCATCAACAACACACAAGGTATAATTGTTCAATGGAGAGTTTGGGCAAATGACACATCAAACAACTGGAATAGCACAAGCGTTTTCTCGTTTAAGACGCTTCAGGGTCCTACTGCCTCCTTTGCTTACGCTCCATCCAGACCGCTCGTTAACGAAGGCATCATCTTCGACGCCTCAGCCAGTCAAGATTTTGACGGCGTAATCACTACTTATCAATGGGATTTTGGAGATGGCAACATAACCGTTGTTTCCCAAACCTCTGTAGTACATGCATTTTCAGCAGGCGGAAACTACACAGTCACGCTAACAGTCACTGACAACGACAGTTACTCAAGAAGCACTTCTCAGGTAATAAGAGCTGGAATCTCGCCTATAGCCTTGTTCTCTCATATTCCAGGCGAACCCATAGTCAACAGCACAGTTGCTTTCAACGCCTCAGACAGTTACGACGCAGACGGCACAATCGCTAGTTACACATGGGACTTCGGAGACGGCAACGTAAGCACAACTTCGAACCCGACAATCATTCACGTCTACAATGCTCCTGGAATTTTCAGGGTGTGCCTCACAGTTCTCGACAATGAAGGTCACAACGGTTCTTTTTCAAAGTTCCTGACAGTCGCTATTCACGACGTGGCTATCTTGAGCGTTTCGCCCTCAGCAAAAGAAGTACAAGCAGGTCAACAAGTCGACATTATCGTTGTGGTTAAAAACAAAGGAACAGCAATTGAAACCTTCAACGTAACAATCTACTATAACAATAGCAAAATCGAAACCCAACTCGTGCAAGGCTTGGCTCCAGACTCGGAAACAACTCTTACGTTCATCTGGAACACCGCAAACCTAGCATCAGACTCACTCTACACCTTAAGAGCCGAGACAAGCCAAATCACAGGTGAAGCAAATACAACAGACAACAACAACACAACAGCCAGTGTCAAAATCCTGCCACAACAGTCAAACTCCTCAGATTTCTGGAGCATCGTACAACCATACGTTATCCCACTGCTTGCAGTTATTTGCTCAACATTGCTTCTCACAGTTGTGACATTGCGAAGGCGCTCAAATAGGCAAACTGCAAGCTCAACCAAACCAGTTGCTCCAAGGTCTGAACCACTAGTGGACGCCATGGGCGGAGAATTGCCTGAAGCGTTCTCAGTCATGATCGTAGGAGACGCCAGTTCAGGAAAAAGCGTCTTATGCCAACAACTTGCATACGGGTACATCAAAAAGGGGAAACCATGCATCTACATCACATACGACTGCTTCCCTGACGAAATAAGAAACAACATGAAAAGCTTCGGGTGGGACATCACCCAATGCGAACAGAACGGAGACTTTGTCTTTGTGGACTGTTATTCATCACTTGCAGGCAAGACGAGCCAAGAGACATATTCGGTTAAGCAGGCATTCTCGCTCTGGGAACTCGGAATAGCGTTATCTACAGCAATGAAGAAAACCAACCAGAGATCATACAGAGTCTTCCTCGACTCAACGGCATCGCTCTTCACACGCATAGAATCCGCAAAAGTCATCGAGTTCTTGCAAGACCGCGGAGCCCAAATAAGAGGCGACAACGGCATCTTCTCCTTCATAGTTGGCAAAGGAACCCTACAAGAAGACCAGCGGCGCAAACTCGAAGAAATCGTTGACTGCATAATAGAACTGGATGTAATTGAAGAGAAGACGCAGACAGTTAGGAGAATGAGAATACGAAAAATGCGCGGACGCAGCTTCTCTGGTCAATGGTTCTCATTCAAAATCGACCCGAAAATAGGACTGGTACCCTCTACTCCAAAGATTCCGCATAAGGTTCAAACGTAGAGCTGAAAAACGATTTCATAATTCATAACCCATAAGTGAAAGTTGCCAACGACTTAATCCAGAGAGTTGGCAGATACTTGATAGAAACCACGATAAACAGGAAACTCGATCTGACTCCAACAGGCATACATGGATTGGACGAAATGCTAAATGGCGGCATACCAAAAGGACGAGTAATCTCAGTTTTCGGAGGACCAGGAGCGGGAAAAACAACATTCGCATTACATTTCCTGCACAGCGGAGCCACGCTGTATAGCGAACCCGGAATATATGTTTCCCTAGACGAGCCGCCGCAGGACATATTAAAGAATTTTTCAGGATTTGAATGGAACCTCGAAGAACTAGAGAAAAAAGAGAAACTCCTACTCTTAGATGCCTCGCTCTTCAGAAACGTATCAAGAGTAATGAAGGTCCCAAAAAGCAACAAGACAACAACTGAAAAAGACTATTCCCTAGTCACATTGGGCAGCCTAATCAAAGGCACAGTCGAAAAGACCGGAGCAAAACGCATAGTCATAGATCCAATGAGCACGCTAATATTCCAGTACCCTGACCCTCAGGAAAGACGACTCGCAGTGACGGAATTGCTCACGTCTCTCAGAGCACAGACTGATTGCACCAGCCTCATAATCATGGACCTACGCGCAAGCACACTCGAAAGAGAATACCAAATCGAAGAATACCTATCGCACGGAACAATAATACTGCAGACCATCTCCCAACCAGAAACCGGCTTAACCAGAGTAGCCTTGATACAAAAAATGCGTGGAAGAGAACACGACACTCAACCACGCCCTTACACCATAACCAAGCAGGGCATTCAAGTTTTCGCAAAGGAAAAGGTCTACGTAGCCAACCTTCAAACCAACTAATCAAAGCAGCCAAACGAACGAGACTTCGCACACCAATTCCGCCATACCACTTGTTGATGACACTAAGAGCAGTTGGGCATCAACACCAACACTGCCCACAGCCTCAACAAAAAAAGTAGTAGTCATCAAACACGCGGCAAGGACTACTACTTCTGAGCAGAAGCTCCCGCGGTATTATTACTGATTCTAAGCGGGAGTTAACAACATCTGAAACTTAACGGCGCGAACAAACAGACTGCGCCTGCGTGTTCAAGTTCAACTGTTCCAACCTGCCCGCAGCCACAACAATGGTAGAAGAAGGCTAAAGGGAAATTGCGCCTTCTTCTTTTGAAATTTCTCTTCCCGCAGAGCCTAGCCCTAGTATCCTTCTATGCTACAATGTTTCTTCAGGTACTCTTCAGCCTTGTCTCCCAAAATCCGCTTCAACAGGGGCATCCGCTGCTCCAAATACTCCTCCCTCAACAAATCAAAAGCATAATCATCCCACTTCCGCCCGTTCACAAAAACACACTGCCGAAACGCTCCAACCTTCCTGAAACCACACGCCTCCAACGCCTTATGACTCCGCCCATTGTACTCTACACTGCTGGCTTCACAACGATCCACATTCAACTGAAAAAACGCCATCTCCAACAAGCCCAAGTAAACCTGCTTACCCAAGCCTTTACCCCACAACTCCTTCCTACCAATATATGCTCCAATGTCACAGGACCTCACCCGACCCCAATCATGCAAATGCAAACGCGCCGTTCCAATCGCTTCACCAGAACTGACAAGCTCAACAATAAAATGCATATGTTTCTCATCCTTCGTCCACTCTTCATACATCTTCTCCAACTGAGCCATACTCGCAAAATTCAAAGGACGACCACGAGAATACATAATCACCAAAAAATCATTCTCCCACACATGCAACAACTTCAAGTCTTCACGTTCAACAGGCCGAAACCGGACATCACCAAACTCAAACATTCCGAGCCCACCACGCAATGCCACACATAACTGCAACTCACAACACAAAAACCTGTCGCACCCAGACTCTGAGCTGCATCCCACGACTAACAAAGCAAATACATTGGCCACAGGATCACATACGCATAACAGCCAAGTTATGCAACCCAGCCCCGAGATTCATAACTCCAAAAAACAAAGCCAAAACAGTAATCAAAACCGCAACCCACGAAGCCAACCTATTACCAACTCTAAACAAAAGCAAATAAGTAAACACCAAAGCAGGAACATAAAACAACAGAGCACCCACAACTCCCAAAGGCCAACCCAACGGATTCATCTCCACAGCCGCTCTAAGCACCACCACGGCATTGTACGTGGTAATCACATCGAACACCCAACAAAAAAAACGGAAAAGCATACAAACACAAGAGAAACAACTTCACCTTTTCAGAACCCATTCAACCATCAACCCACAAACCCATCACAATCAGGATTCACGCTGATAACACAATCATAACAGCATTTGAAAAGTAAGAATTATGAAACCAAAATAAATACACAATATCCAAAGCTACCAACAATCAACCACACGATCCAATCCCACAAAGCCAGCAACATTCAAACTTCACGCTTAGCAACATGAAACTTCACGCTAAACAACATACAAGCGCACGCTAAAACAGCGAAAACAGACTCAGAAACATCATACAGAAACAAAAACAGCGCCCAGAACGCAAACAGAAAAGTCTAGCTTTCACTCTGAAAATTTTTTTCCAGACTCATACTAACCCTCTTCACCCACATAGACATAAACCCCTCAACACCCAACATCCCCTTCAACATCACCCACACCCCCAAAAATGACTTAAATGTACGCAACATTTATATCGAAAGAACCAGCCTTCACAATATTTGGCGAAACAAAAATGACGCCAAAATAACTCCATCCAACATAAATGCAACCCACGACATCCCCGTCATGGGTGAAGGGTGGAGTGAGCTTTTCTCCGGCTCACAATGAACACCATGCACACACCATCTAACCGCAAAACGTAGCCCACACTGTCCTCGAAAACGCCACACAAACACCTAAAACTTGAAACACCAAGTAAGCCCGACACAATACGCCGTCTGGAGAATGGCTCGGCTTGAGACGCCGACGAAGGGCGCGACAA
>Ga0315314_1000545_pt1 | contig 40541 bp, 48 predicted proteins | sample TDP9_MG_FD_203631 | JGI IMG/M metagenome (GOLD analysis project Ga0315314, IMG submission 203631) | Freshwater sediment microbial communities from Lake Towuti, South Sulawesi, Indonesia - TDP9 | ecosystem: Environmental > Aquatic > Freshwater > Lake > Sediment | place: Indonesia: South Sulawesi... | reverse complement strand
TCGATTTGCTCAAATCCCGTGCAAGCAACGATCGCTCCCACGTCCAATTCGATGGGTTCCTCTTTCTGATCGAAGTTCACGACCTTTGCCCTACAGAATTTTTCGCAAACCCTGCAGACACCCTTCGTGAAATAGAGGCAGCGTTCTTTATCTATCACGTATGTTCTAGGAACAGCCTGTTTGAACGGAGAGTAAATAGCCTTTCGTGGGATCAAACCAGCTTCAAACTCGCTCGGAACCTTTATGGGGCAGCGCTTTGCGCACTCCCCGCAAGCCGTGCACCCGTGATCAACGAACCTCGGATGCTGCGCGATCAAAACCCTATAGTTGCCCGGAGACCCTTCAACAGCTGTCGCCTCTGCCATGGTGAGGATCTTTATGTTCGGATGCTGTGCGGCGTACACCATCTTTGGCGTCAGAATACACTGCGAACAGTCGAGCGTGGGGAAGGTTTTGCTGAGCTGAGCCATGTGGCCGCCTATGCTTGGGCTTCTTTCCACCAGGTATACCCGATACCCCTTATCCGCCAACTCTATCGACGTCATAATCCCGGCGATACCTCCGCCAATCACGAGGATATCTTTATTCACCGGCACGCTTTTCGGCTCTAACGGTTCGAGGTAGCGGGCCCGTTCCACAGCCCCACGAATTAGGTCGATGGCCTTAGCCGTTCCAGCCCCTTTGTCACCGTGAACCCAGCTGCATTGCTCCCTGATGTTCGCCATTTCTAGGAAATACGGGTTCAAACCCGCCGATTTCAGCGTTTGCCTGAAGGTGTCAAGGTGCATTCGAGGCGAACATGAGGCTACCACGATCCTGTTAAGCCCGTGCTCCCTGATCGCATGCGTTATCATTTCTTGTCCAGGGTCACTGCACACGTACTCGTATGTTTCTGCAATTTTTACTCCTTCAAACCGGGCGGTGGCTTCCTTCACCCTCGCCACATCCACGGTGTCGCTTATGTTCCCTCCGCAGTGGCAAATGTACACTCCCACCCTTGCCTCTTCCTTACTCATCCCGATTTCTCCGTTACACGCACTGTTCAAGCAGTTCCAAACATTAGCGTAACGTACACATTTAAACCTTTCAACACTGGTAGTTCGACCGGAAACGGTCAGGCATTTTGAACCTTCTCAGCGGTCAGGTACTTTGAGTGCCTTGAAATTTTGGCAATGCATCAGAGTCTTCGTAAAGAAGGGTATTGAGAAACTCAGGATCAGCTGGATACTGATTTCTTGAACCCGCATTTGGGAAAACCTTTTTTGGGATAAAGTATATTAACATTGAAAAGGTTGTAATCCCTTTAATTGGAGGGGGTAATGGAATGAGCTCGTATGAAGCCGATTTCATGCATGAAGTTGCGAACACTCCCAGAGGAAGAGGCATTCTCTCATGCATACAATGCGGAAGATGCTCGAGCAGTTGTCCAGTTGCAAGGTTAACCGCGGAGCACAACCCGAGACGATTGATGGAAATGATCATCTTGGGTTCACGATCGGAAGTTCTGTCACACCAATTGCCGTGGTATTGTTTATCGTGTTTTACGTGCTTGGATAGATGCCCTCAAGGTGGCGACGTAGGCGAAGCCATGTTCGCCATCAGAAACCTCGCTGTGAGGGAGGGAAACGTGCCTGCTGGAGTCGTGGCCCAAGCGAGAAGCCTCATCGACACGGGGCGTGTTGTAAATCCAACCCGAATGGCTCTTGTGGAAAGGGATAGACGAGGGCTGTCAAAGATCCCTTCAACGGCGACAGAGGATGTCCAAAAAATCTTGAGAAAAACTGCGCTCGGCAAAATACTGAGCTCCACATAGATGGTGAAAAAATGAAGTATGCCTTCTATTTGGGTTGTCTCATACCGGCGAGGGAGCCAAGCTACGAGACTTCCGTTCGAAAAGTGTTACCAGCCTTAGGCGTTAAGCTGGTTGAGATGGAAGGAACCAACTGCTGTGCTCCCTTCAGCATCCAGTCGCTGGACTATGCGAGCTGGATGGCGCTGGCTGCAAGGAACATTTGCATCGCCGAAGAAATGGGACACGACATCTTAACTCTGTGCAATGACTGTTACGAATCGCTCCTGATGACGAACACCATTTTGAAGAGGGATCCAAAAGTTAAGGATGAGGTGAACGAAATCCTCCGCGACGTGGGTAAGGAGTTTAAGGGAAACATTGAGGTGAAACACTTAATAGACGTCCTCTACGAAGACGTGGGCATAGACAAGGTGAAAGAGGCTGTCGTCGAACCCCTCACAGGGCTGAGGGTCGGAACGCAACCCGGATGTCATTTAACCAAACCAAAGAGGATACACTTTGGCGTAACACGGGGTTTTGGCGCATTAGACGAGCTCGTAAGGGCTGTGGGCGCTGAGTCCGTTGAGTATGACCGGAAAGAGATGTGCTGTGGAGGGCCATTACGGGGCATAAACGATGATCTTGCCAGGCGAGTGGCTAGGCTGAAGTTGACCAACATCAAGAACGCAGGTGTAGATTGCATTGTTACGGTTTGCCCCTTCTGCTTCGTAGAGCTTGACCTCGGTCAACTGGAGATTAAAAGATACCTTAAGGAGGATTACAACCTGCCAGTTCTACACTTTGTAGAGCTTCTGAGGATGGCTATGGGCATGAAACTGGAGGAATGGGAGATCAAATCCCACAAGATTCAATTAGACCAAGTTCTTAAGGATCGGTTATAGGAGGGACCATTTTGGAACAACCTAGTGTGTTAGTTATAGGCGGCGGGATATCGGGAATACAAGCAAGCCTGGACTTGGCGAGCAGAGGCTTCAAAGTTTACTTGGTGGAGAGTTCTCCGAGCATCGGCGGTAGGATGGCTCAGCTGGACAAGACCTTCCCCACCATGGACTGCTCCATGTGCATCCTAGCGCCTAAGATGATCGAGTGCGCCCATCATCCAAACGTTCAACTGCTCACCTACTCTGAGGTGAAGGAGGTCCAAGGGTCCGTGGGGAGCTTCGTGGTTAAGGTTCTCAAGAAGCCCAAGTATGTAGACGAGGCGAAGTGCACGGGCTGCGGCATCTGCGCAGACAACTGCCCCTCAGAAGTTCTTAACGAATTCGAGGAGAAGCTTGGAACGCGGAAGGCCATATACATGCCCTTCCCGCAGGCAGTGCCGAGAGTGGTAACGATTGACAAAGAAAACTGCCTAGAATGTGGGCTCTGCGAAAAGGTCTGCGGAGCGAAAGCCGTGGATCTCAACCAAAAACCAGAGGAGATCGAGCTTAAAGTCGGCGCCATCGTTGTGTCCACAGGTTTCGATCTCTTCGATCCCTCCGAGATCCCTGCGTATGGTTACGGGCGATACAAAGATGTGATCACCGCCCTCGAGCTGGAACGACTGCTTTGCGCATCCGGGCCAACCGGAGGACACTTGATAAGGCCGTCGGACGGCAAGATACCGAAAAGCGTTGCCTTCATACAGTGCGTGGGTTCGAGAGACAGGCGAGATTGGATCGGAAACGCCTACTGCTCCAGCATTTGCTGCAAATACGCAGTTAAAGACGCCGTTCTAGTCAGGGAGCACATTCCCGATGCAAGGATAAGCATCTTCTACATCGACCTACGGGCTTTTGGAAGAGGCTTCCAAGAGTTTATCAACAGAGCCAAAACCGAGTACGGCATAAGGTTCATCCGAAGTAGTCCGGGCGAAATCGTAGAAGACCCAGAAACGAAGAGCCTCACCGTGTGGTTCGAGGACACCGCGACGAGGAGTATACAGAGCTTAACGTTCGATTTGGTAGTTTTCTGTCCAGCCCTCGTACCAAGAAAAGGCGCCAAGGAGCTGGCCAAGATCTTGGGGATAGAGGTCGACAAATACGGGTTCTTCAAACCTTCAGATGTCATAACCCAACCGGTTGACACCACTGTTCCTGGAATCTTTGCCAGCGGTTATTGCCTAGGACCAAAAACCGGAGACATCCCAGACTCGATAATGCAGGGTAGCGCCACAGCCGCACGAATAGCGGAGGTCCTGGCTGGTGGAGGGTGATTCCATGGGAGAAGAGCCTAACATTGGAGTTTTCGTCTGCCACTGCGGAGTCAACATAGGTGGGGTGGTCAACGTTCCAGAGGTCGTTGAGTATGCGAAAACTTTGCCCCGTGTCGCACATGCGGAGCACAACCTCTACACGTGTTCCGAAGCCGGACTAGCCGCCTTAAAAGAGGCGGTAAAGAAGTTTAACCTCAACAGGGTGGTCGTGGCTTCTTGCACTCCCAGAACACATGAGCCTCTCTTTCGATCGGCCTGCAAAGAAGTCGGTTTGAACCCGTATCTCTTCGAGATGGCGAACATCAGGGAGCAATGCAGCTGGGTCCACGCTAGGGAGCCTAAAAGGGCAACGGAAAAGGCTAAGGACATCGTCAGAATGGCCGCGGCGAGGTCTGCGTGGCTAGAGCCACAGACAGAGCCAGAGTTAGAGGTGAAGGACTCTGCCCTGGTGATCGGTGCGGGCGTGGCTGGCATGACTTCTGCGCTCACCTTGGCTAACCAGGGTTTCAAGGTCCATCTGATAGAGAAGGAGGAGGAGCCAGGCGGAATGGTTCGGGGCCTCCATAAGCTGTATCCAACGCTGCAAGATGCGTCGGAAGTCGTGAACCCCATGATCGAGGCGGTGAAGTCGCATAAAAACATAGAGCTGCTAACTTCAACAAATGTGACGGATGTTGGAGGGTACGTAGGAAACTTCGATGTCGCCCTCTCTGGTAAATATGGGGAAAAGAAACTCAACGTGGGCACCATCATCGTCGCCTGCGGCGCCTTAAATTACACGCCACCGAAGGGACTTTACCAATACGGAATCTACGACAGGGTCATAACGCAGATGGAATTGGATCACATGCTAAGGGAGGGGAAACTTGGGAAGCCAGAGAGGATCGTTATGATACAATGCGTGGGAGCGAGGAAGGGAGAAATACGTGCGTATGAGCTGGAGAGCTTTCCAAAATCCGACACCGCCGCATTGCTGAGAAAGATCCTGAAGGCGCAGAAAGAGGAAGGCTGGCCCTACTGCTCCAGAATCTGCTGCATGAACGCCATCAAAAACGCAATACTAGTCAGGTCCCAATATCCTGAAACAGACGTTGTCATTCTCTTCGGGGACCTCAGAGTTTACAAAGAATACGAGGACTTTTACGCAAAATCCCGCGAGCTAGAGGTGAGGTTCGTGAGGCACATAGAGGAAGTACCCCCTGAGATAAGCGAGGGACCGGAAAACAAGCTAAAAGTCGTGGCGTACGACATGCTCGCTGGGCGAGAAGTCGAATTTCCATGCGACTGGGTTGTGCTCTCGACGCCTCTAAGGCCCCGTAGAGGCGAAGTTTTGTTGGAGCGGATGCTTAAGATACCTTTAAGCCCGGACGGCTTCCTCATGGAAGCACACTTGAAGCTGAGGCCCGTCGACACAACGGTGGACGGAATATTCCTCGCCGGAACGGCTTCGGGTCCAAAAGACGTCCCCGAATCCATAATGTCTGGTAAGGCTGCGGCTGCGAGGGCATCTATTCTGATGGCTAACAAGAGGATGAAGGCGGAGGCCATCACTGCGGTGGTGAATACGGATCTGTGTATCGGTTGTGGACTTTGCGAAGAGATATGTCCATACGGCGCGCATAAGGTTGAGGAAGGGAAATCCAAGACCGTTGAGGCTCTATGCAGGGGCTGCGGAGCTTGTGCAGCAGAGTGTCCAAGGAGAGCCATAGCCATGCGTCACTACGGAGAACAACAAATCCTCGCACAGGTTCAAGCTTTGTTATTTCCTAAGGGGTTTGAGATGGAGGGAGCCTGATGACAGAGGCTGAGTTTGAACCGACCATCGTAGCCTTTTGCTGCAACTGGTGCGCCTACGCCGGGGCTGACCTAGCGGGCACAAGCCGTTTCGAGTACCCGCCAAACGTTAGGATCATTCGAGTGATGTGCAGCGGAAGAATAGACCCAACCTTCGTCCTGTCTGCCCTCCGATGGGGCGCTGACGGTGTGCTGATAGCCGGCTGCCACCCGGGCGACTGCCACTACGTGAAAGGAAACTACATGATGGAGAGAAGGCTCAACTTCATGAAAAACCTTCTCGGATATCTCGGAATCGAGCCAGCCAGGCTCAGGCTGGAATGGGTCTCCGCTGGTGAAGGAGGGAAATTCGCGGCGTTGATTAGAGACATGACCATGGAGATCAGGAACCTGGGGCCCAGTCCGTTTAAAAAAATGCAATCAGCTTAGTGCGTGATCGAGTTGACCGAGCCGAAAAAGCTTTCAAAAAAGACGGATGCGGCGATAGAGGCTCTCAAAAGGCAGAGGCTAAGATGGGTGACGGGAATATCGCAGGTCGGGGTAAAAATAGACGAGAGAAAATACCACGAGACGGTGGACAGAATAATGAAGGATGAGATAGAGCGCCAGATGATCATTGGAGCGATCAGAGATGGGGGACCGCTGACCATTCGGGAACTCTCACAGGCGACGGACATCCCCCCAAACCAAATATTGCGACATGTGATCGCCCTCAGAAAGGTCGGTGAGATTTCAGAAGCCGGCGAGAAAGGAGACGAGTATCTCTACACGATCCCATAGTTCTACTTGGACGTTGGTGGAAGCCCCAACCTTTCTATACAACTAGGATGAACGTCGCCCGGGTAGTCGTGATCATAGAAAAATATCTTGCTGTTCTCAAGGTCTACCTCGGCGCGGTCATGCACCTTAGCCCTTGTTAACAAGTTCTCATAGTCCTCGCGGCTGGAAACATGAACAGCCCTTAATAGTTTTTCCTTCGTATCCATTACTCCGTCGCAGAACTCGCACAACCTTTCTGTTATCAACGTCACCTCAAAAGCCTTGTCTTGCATATCTTTAAACCCTATCTCCCGCAGTTCTTTCTTCAATGCGGTGTCCAACCCTCACCGTCTGCGAATAAACCAAGCGAAGGCGTTGGTTATATACTTTCTTTAAAATGTTCAGTTTTCTCAGAGACTTACGGGGTGACCCCAAACCGTGAAGCGTCATTCCTTAAAGGTTGGACAGAAAGTGGCGATAGCGAGGGTTACGTTTATAAGACTCCGTAGCGACAAAAAATGCTCTATCAGATATTTCCCCAACGACATGCGGAGGCTCAGTGGTGGAACAACATCTTGTGTTGCTTGAAAAGCTGGATTCACATTTTGCAGAAGCCGTGGCAAAAGCTGGAGGAGGAAAAATAAACCTTTGCATTCAATGCGGGACTTGCACTGCAAGTTGCCCATCCGGACGCAGGACAGCCTTTAGAACACGACAACTCATTAGGAAAGCTTTGATGGGCTTTAGGGATGCAGTCCTCTCCGATAAGGACTTATGGCTGTGCACCACCTGCTACACTTGCTTGGAACGTTGCCCAAGGGGGGTTGACCCCACCGATGTCATTATAGCACTGAGGAACATGGCAGTCGAGGCGGGTCACATGCTCGATCAACACAAAACGGTGGCTGGACTCTTCGTTAAATACGGACACGCTGTTCCAACAAATGAAGCAAATCAAAAACTAAGGGCGAGTTTGGGTCTAAGTGAAACTCCACCAACCACACATATGTTTAAAGACGCCCTCCATGAGATTCAAGAGATTGTCAAGAAAACAAAGTTCGATAAGCTAATCGGGCTTGAAGGGAAGTGAGCACGGTGCAGTACGCTTTCTTTCTCGGCTGCATTATGCCCAACCGGTATCCTGGAATCGAGTTAGCCATGAACAACGTTGCAAAAGCGCTGGGAATCGAGTTGAGAACCATGGAAGGCGCCTCTTGCTGCCCACCCCCAGGAGTCATCAAGTCTTTTGACAAGGCCACGTGGTTGGCTGTAGCCGCTCGAAACCTCTGCATAGCCGAAGGCTTAGGGTGCGACGCCATGACGCTCTGCAGCGGTTGCTACAGCACCTTAAAGGAATCCAACGCGATTCTGAAGGAAAACGCCGAAGAGCGAAGCAGAGTGAATAAAATTCTGCACCCTTTCAACAAAGAGTTTCGAGGTAGCATTGAAGTGAAACACATCGTTGAGATTCTCTACTGGGGTTTGGGAATCGATAAAATGAGAGAGATTGTGAAGAAACCCCTCAACCTCGATGTTGCGGTTCACTACGGCTGCCACTTGTTGAAGCCCACGAAGCTTAGACAAATTAAAAGCGCTGAACGCCCAAGGTTTCTGGACGAGCTCGTTGAGATGCTCGGCGCAAGGAGCGTGCCTTACAAGGACAAGGCCATGTGCTGCGGCGCCGGAGGCGGTGTAAGGTCCAGCTTTCCCGACGTATCGCTGGATATGGCCAGGGAGAAGCTGGAGAACATGAAGAACGCTGGCGCAGACTGCGTTGTCACTCCATGTGCCTTCTGCCACCTCCAATTCGACAGGGGACAGATCGACATTCAAAACACGATGGGCATAGCCATAAAACTCCCGGTGTTGCACTACGTCCAGCTTTTGGGGCTCGGGCTGGGCCTTGAACCCGCCAAGCTGGGGTTATACAGCAACGCCGTACCGATGGACCCCGTTTTACAGAAACTTTAGCAACTCTCCCGTTGCGATGCTTTTCACGCCACACTTTTAGAAAGGTTTTTACATATGGCATGCGCTGAACATCTCTCCAAGGTACTGAGCCTGTCGATTTAAAATGCCGGCGGAAAAGACTGCTCGCTTGCTGCGCGCCGAGATCAAGGTCAGCGGCATCGTTCAAGGAGTGGGTTTTCGCCCCTTCGTGTATCGGGTTGCCGTAGGTAACGGGTTGGCTGGTTATGTGCGAAACCGAAGGGACGCCGTCGTAGAGATCGTGGTGGAGGGAAAGAAAGACAGCGTAAAAAACTTCATAGAGCACTTGAAGCGGAAGGCTCCTCCCCAAGCCCGGATACATAGGGTTAGTGCGGAATATGGCGAATACAGAAGTGAGTTTAAGGGTTTTGCGATCCTAGAAAGCTCCGAGGACGCGGAAATTTCCGGGTCGGTCATTCCACCCGACGTCTCCATATGTGAGGACTGCCTCAACGAGATGCGGGACTCGAGAGATTCACGCCACGACTATTTCTTCATAACGTGCACGAACTGCGGTCCGCGGTACACCACCATCGAGAAGCTGCCCTATGACCGTCTGGGCACCACCATGCGAGACTTTTCGATGTGCGACTTCTGCCTCAAGGAGTACAGGGACCCGCTGAACCGCCGCTTCCACGCCCAGACCGTGGCGTGCGAAAAATGCGGTCCAAAGGCCTACATCACGACCAACGAAGGAAGACTGGTCGAGCACAGAGACCCCATACGGGAAGCTGGCAGGCTGCTGGAGGACGGTTACATAGTCGCCATCAAGGGATACGGCGGGTTTCACGTGGCAACATCCACAACCCAGTCGACGCCTATCGCTAGGTTGAGGAGGGCCAAGCACAGGACGCAGAAGCCGTTCGCCATCATGGCTCGTGACCTCAAGACTGTGGGGACTTTTGCGGAAATCACGCCCCAAGAGGCGAAGCTCTTAACCTCACCCACGAAGCCCATCGTTCTGCTCAGGAAAAGTGAAGGCTATTACCTCTCCGACCTGATCTCTCCAGGCTTGCACAACGTCGGGGTGATGCTCCCCTACACCGGTCTGCATTTCATGCTCTTCGATGGGGTGCGTGAGCCCGCCTTCGTGATGACTAGCGCAAACCCCCCGAACGAACCCATCGTCACGGAGGACCATGAAGCCGTAGATAAGCTCGAGTCCACGGTAGACTTCTTCCTCTTCCACAACCGAAGGATCGCCCAGAGATGCGACGACTCTGTTGTTCGCCTACACGGCGGAAAAAAGAGCGTCGTCAGAAGGTCGAGGGGGTATACCCCTGAGCCTATCCCGCTGAAATCGTCGGCTCCGCGTTGCGCGTTGGGAGTTGGGGGGGAGCTGAACGTAAATTCCTGCGTGTTGCTCCGAAACAAGGCTTTCGTTTCTCAGCACATAGGAGATGTCGAAAACCCGGAGACGCTGAGGTTCTTGAAAGAGGCCAGTGACCACCTGATAAGGCTTACGAATAGCAAGGTCGAGGTTGTGGCCTGCGACCTTCATCCCAGATTCGCGACAACCAAGTTGGCTCATGACTTGGCGAACGGAGTGGGATGCTCGATTATCCAAGTTCAGCATCACCACGCGCATGCTGCCGCTCTCATGGCTGAACACGACATCAGCGGAATGGTCTGCATCGTGTGCGACGGCTACGGGTACGGCGCTGATGGGAGTGCGTGGGGCGGAGAGGTCTTATACTGCGATCTAGATGGTTTCCGGCGCATAGGGCACCTCGAAGAGCAGCCGATGGTGGGCGGCGATTTAGCGACCCTTTATCCACTAAGGATGGCTGCCGGCATTCTACACAGATCCATGGATGTGGGGGAGTGGCTGCTATCCCTCAGCGACCGTTTTCCACACGGAGAGAAGGAGACAGAAATCGTTGTCAAACGATTGGAAAAGGGGTCAACTCTGAAAACCTCGAGTTGCGGAAGGGTTCTCGACGCGGTTTCCGCCATCCTGGGCATATGCTACGCCCGAACTTACGAAGGAGAGCCCGCTATGAAGCTGGAGTCCGCCGCCGTCAAGGGAAGAGACGTTTTAAACGTGGCTCCTAGGCTGAGGGGAAACGTGGTCGAGACCACACCGCTAGTTTACAAAATCTTTGAAGAGAAAGATGAAAAATCGGTGGCTGATTTAGCCTGCTCAGCCCAGTCCTATGTGGCCAGGAGTCTGGCTCAGCTGGCTTTGGAGCAGGCTGAGCAGCTTGGCGTTGGCACAGTTGGGTTTTCGGGGGGCGTTGCCTACAACGAGCACATAACCCGGACCATCCGGAGGGTCGTTGAAAGGAGTGGCTTAAGGTTCGTAGTCCATGATCTGGTTCCGCCAGGAGACGGTGGAGTCTCTTTCGGTCAGGCCGTCGTCGCCGGTTTTTCCCATCGATAAACCAGAACTGATTTATTTGAGGCATGAACTTAATAGGTGATACGAATGTGCCTTGCGGTCCCTGCTAGGGTTACGGAAGTTGAAGGAAGCGTCGCCAAAGTGGATTTTGGCGGGGGCGTAGTCCGAGACGTAGATGTCACCCTCGTTGACGCGAAGGTGGGAGAATACGTTCTGGTTCACGCTGGATACGCGATCAGCGTGATAGACAAGAACGAGGCCGAGGAAACCCTTCGGTTGTGGAACGAGATCCTCGAAACGGAGTCCACAACCTCATAGGAGGGGCCTGCTTGAGTTTTGTCACGGATGTGGTGAAGGCTGAAGAAGGGGAAATCTTCGACGTGGAGCTGGAAACCGACATCTTGGAGGCGAACAGAAGGCTTGCGACGGAGAACAGGGAGCTCTTACGGAGGTATGGCGTGAAGGCGATAGACGTGATGGGCGCCGTAGGCTCCGGTAAGACTTCCCTCATCGAAAAGATGGCTCAAGCCTTAAAGAAGAAATACAGAATAGCCGCTTTCAAGGGGGATTTAACCACCACCGTGGACGCGGAGCTCATCGGAAGGCACGGCGTCAAGGTTGTCGCCATAACCACAGGCAAGGAGTGCCACCTAGATGCAAACTTGGTGAGAAGGGCTCTCCAAAAAATCGACCTGGGAAGCATAGACCTCCTCTTCATCGAAAACGTTGGGAACCTCATCTGCCCGGCGGAGTTTCCCTTAGGCTCTGAGAAGCGCGTCGTGGTGATCAGCGTCACAGAGGGTCCCTACATGGTTGTTAAGCACCCGTTCATCTTCATGGAAGCTGATGCAGCCGTCATAAACAAGGTGGACCTAGCCCAAGCCATGGGCGTAGACGTGAAAAACCTGGAAAAAGACGTGAAAGCGATCAACCCAAAAGTGAGGGTTGCGATGACGAACTGCCGAACCGGGGAGGGCATCACCGAGGTTATTGAGGCGCTCGGGCTTTGATTGGGGGTTAACTGAAGCGTGCATGAGTTCTCCGTGACCTCGCAGATCGTGCAATGCGTTTTGCAAGAGGCAGGGAAGAACCAAGCCAAGAAGGTCCTTGAAGTCTATTTAGTCATCGGGAAGTTGACTTTTTTGGGGCTGGAACAGGTTCGATTCGCGTACGAGACGCTGGTGAAAGGCACGGTCGTGGAGGGCTCGAAGCTTCACATTGAGGAGAGGGACGGTGTTGTTAAGTGCCCCAACTGCGGCTACGAAGGCGACTTTCAATACAAAGACGACCCCGTGTATCACTTTTTAACCCCAACCCTTCACTGTCCCAGATGCGGAGGCTTGGTGGAAATAGTGGGCGGCAAAGAATGCCTAATAAAAAGCATAAAGCTAGTTGTATAGAAGGAAATTCCCAAAATTAAACGCGAATGGCGGGGTGGTGACTTATTGCATATGCAGCTTTGAAGGCAACTGAAGAAAACGCTTACGACATATCAGAGATATCTTCGGAGGTAGCTAAAGAGGGCATGGTCAGAGAGTTTAAGCCAGAAGAAGTGAAAGAACTTTTGTCCAACGAAAAGTGTTACATTGTGGTGGGAAAGCTGGAAAGAGAGGTCGCCGGTTATGTTTTATCGACTTACTCCTGGGGCAAGCTGCACATTTTAGATGTAGCGGTGAAGAAAAGCAGGAGGAGAATGGGCATAGGAAAGATGCTTGTAAAACACATGATCTCTCACGCTATAGAGAAAGGGCTTCCAGAGGTTTACTGCGAAGTCAAAGCTAGAAACATACCAGCGCTGAACTTGTTCACTAGCTTAGGTTTCAGATTCAAGCTCTTTTCTACACTTGTCAAGGAAGGCTTTTACGGTCTTTACCTGCCAATCCAAGCAGCACGCTAGGAGAGATTGACGGGATAAACTTAAGTCATTATAAATATTTTTATTTAGACTTTTTATGGTCAATGTGTTGGTGGGAGGTGGTTATGGCATCCATTTCGGGATTAAGAGATCCAAACATTGTCCGTAAAACGGCGGAATACATCAGGAAGCTGGCTGGGAGAGGTGGGTTCACGTTCATGCATGTGTGTGGGACACACCTAGTCACCTAGCTGGGTGTGCACAAGACACATGAGTGGACCATCGCCCATTATGGGTTGAGGGCTCTTCTCCCCGAGACGGTGGATGTGATTGCCGGTCCAGGCTGCCCCGTCTGCGTCGTTCCAGCCGCAGAGATCGACGAGGCAGCATCTCTAGCCCTCAACGGGGTGACTGTTGCGACTTTCGGCGACGTGGTGCGGGTTCCCGGGTCCGAGCTGTCCCTTCAGGAGGCTAAAGCTTCTGGTGGAGAAGTCAGGATAGTTTACAGCGTGAGCGACGCGGTGAAGATGGCCAGAAAGGAGCCGGAAAAGGATTTCGTCTTCTTCGCCATAGGTTTTGAAACCACTGCTCCCACAACAGCCGTTGAAATCCTCCATGGAGCGCCCGAAAACCTCAGCTTCCTCGTTTCCCACAGGTTGATACCGCCGGTTATGGAGCTACTCCTAGGCATAGGAGACCTCCACATAGACGGCTTCATCGCGCCTGGTCACGTTTCCACGGTCATCGGGATGAGACCCTACGAGGTCTTTCCGAAGGCTTATCGCATGCCCACCGTTATCGCTGGCTTCGAGCCCCTAGACGTCCTCTTCGCCATCTCTATGCTGTTGAAACAGATAAGGAGCGGCGAGGCTGCATTGGAGAATGAGTACACGCGTTCCGTGGCGTGGGAAGGCAACGTCAAGGCTCAGCAGCTCATCGAGCGAGTTTTCGACGTGGCAAACGGACGATGGAGAGGGCTGGGAAGGGTTCCACTCTCGGCGTTGGCGCTGAGAGAGGAGTTTGCGCGGTGTGACGCCAGAAGAAAGTATAGTCTAAAAGTTAGGGATTCCAGAGACCTGTCGCCTGGATGCATGTGCCACCTCGTCATGATCGGGAAGATCAAGCCGCCGGAGTGCCCCCTCTACATGAAGAGTTGCAAGCCTCAGACTCCGAGGGGTGCGTGCATGGTTTCCGTGGAGGGCACCTGTAGAATATGGGCAAAGCACAGAGTAATGGAGTCACCATGACACGCATCTCCACAAGCGTACTTGAATTAATTATAATATGATTGCTGAAGAGTGAGTGCATGCGAAAAATAGAAATCATACCATTCAATAAAAGTTTTTAGAGGAGATGCCTAGCATGCCTACCTACATCCTCCTATCAAAACTCACGGACGAAGGGAGAAAAACAGTTAAAGATAGGCCTGAAAGGATCAGGGAAGTCAACAGAGAGATAGAGGCCCTGGGGGTAAAGGTCCTCTCTCAATACGCCGTTCTGGGCCCCTACGACTTCGTAAACATAGTTGAGGCTCGGGACAACGAGGCGGTTTTCCGCGTCTCCGTGGAGTTGGGAGCCAGAGGAACCGTCAAAATAATGAGCCTGCCAGCCATACCCGTAGACGAATACATAGCCGCCATGAAAAAATAGAGACAACCCAACAACTTCCCATTTTTGTCCACCGCGTCAGCGGCTACAGAAATTATAGGAGCGGGCATGGTAAATCTTCGCGAGACTCCCTCAAAGGATTGGGAGGAGCTCAAACTCGGCGGCACGCCGCGTAATGGTCTCTTTTCACCTCTGCTAGCTGTGGCTCCTCCACCGCGCATTCATCATCTTTGTAGGGACACCGCGGATGAAAGCTGCAGCCTGGCGGCGGGTTGATGGGGCTGGGGACCTCTCCCTTTAGTCCTATACGCTTGCGCTCCATCTTTGGATCCGGGATCGGTATCGCTGAGAGTAGAGCCATAGTGTAGGGATGTTGGGGGTCAGAGAAGATGTCTTCCCTTCGACCAATTTCGACGATTCTCCCCAAGTACATGATGGCTACCCTATCGGAGATATACTTAGCCACAGCCAGGTCGTGCGTTATGAAAAGGTACGTGAGGTCAAACTCCTCCTTCAATCCGGTCATCAGTTCGAGTATCTTCGCCCTTAAGGAAACGTCAATCATTGAAATGGGTTCATCGGCCACGATGAACTCTGGTCTAAGTATCATGGCCCTCGCTATGGCTGCTCTCTGTCTCTGTCCACCGCTCAATTCATGAGGATAGGCATCATAGAACTTTTCAGTCGGTTCTAAACCTACTTTCTCCAGAATTTCCAAAACAAGTTTTCTTTTTTCCCCACCCGTCGCCATTCCATGAATTTCAAGAGGATGACCTACGGCATCTCCTATTCTCATACGAGGGTTAAGAGACGCATAGGGGTCCTGAAAAATTATCTGCATGTGCTTTCTGAGTTTCCTCAGCTCCTCCCCCCTCAAAAACGTTACATCCTTTTCCTTAAAGAAGATGTTTCCACCTGAAGGCTCGATGAGACGCACAACCAGCCTCCCAGCTGTTGTTTTTCCGCATCCACTTTCTCCAGCCAGAGTGAAAACTTCCCCTCTTTCTATCTCAAAAGAGATTCCATCAACTGCTTTGACGTATTCGAGTCTCCTACTCAAGAGTCTTTCCAGAAAGCTCTTTTGTACCGGGAAGTATTTTTTCAAACCCGCTACTTTAAGTACCAATTTGCCCACAGCCCCTTCCGTTATTGGTATCTAAAACATTTGACCGCATGCCCAGGTTTAACCTCGATCATTGAGGGTTCCTCCTCCCTACACATGCCTTTAACGTACAGGCATCGTGGGTGAAATCTGCAGCCGCTAGGGGGATGGACCATGTCTGGGGGCATACCTAGGATGTACCTAAGCTTTTGGTCAATTAGCAGAATGTTGGGTACCGAGTGCAGAAGCGCCTCGGCGTAGGGGTGTAGGGGCTTCTCAAAGAAGGAGACAACGTCAGCGAACTCGACGAGTTGGCCAGCATACATCAAAGCGATTTTATCGGCAATCTCGAAGACTATGCTTATGTCATGAGTTATCAGGATCATCCCCATGTTGTAGAGCTTTCTTAAGCTCTTCATCAAATCTAAAATCTGCGACTGAACGATCACATCAAGAGAAGATGTAGGTTCATCTGCTATAACTAGATCTGGATTTAAGGACAGCGCCAAGGCTATCCCAACCCTCTGTCGCATCCCTCCACTAAATTGATGTGGGTAATCGTTAAATCTCTCTGGCAGAATGCCAACGTTACTTAACAACAATACAGCTTTTTCCTTAGCTTCTTCGCGGGTGACACTCTCATGCGCCATTATAGTTTCGACCAGGTGATCGCCTATTTTCATAAGTGGGTTCAGCGAGGTCATTGGATCTTGGAAGATCATGGAAATCCGTTTTCCTCTGATTTTAAGCATCTCCCCCTCATCTAGCTTGGTGAGGTCTCTTCCATCAAAAAACAATCTTCCACCAACTATTCTACCAGGCGGAGGAACTAGTTTCAATATAGAAAGACCTAAGGTGGATTTTCCAGAGCCGGACTCTCCAACTACTCCTATTGTCTCCCCCTTACTCATAAAGAAACTGACTTCGTCTACAGCTTTTACGATCCCTTCTCTCATGTAGTAGTAAACCTTTAAGTCCTCCACCTTGAGAAGAATCTCCCACATAGGCTCCTACCTCCCCCTTAACCTGGGGTTCAGAATCTCATTAAGCCCCTCTCCAAAGAGACTGAAGCCTAAGGTAAGTAGAACTATCATCAGCCCCGGGAAGGTGCTTGGCCACCAGATTTTGGAGGCAAGAAAACCATGCCCCAATTTTAGGTCTGACCCCCAATCTGGAGTGGAGATCGGGTCTGAGATCCCAAGCCCGAGGAAGCTCAACGCTGCTGCCGTTAGGACAGCGTCGGCCGCGTTAAGTGATAATATGATGGGGAGAGAGGGAATGACGTTTGGAAAAATATACCTGAAGATCATGGTTCTATCTTTGGCACCAACAGCTTTCGCCGCCTCAATAAATAGACTTTCCTTGAGCGATAGAACATGCCCCCTGATCATTCGGAAGTAGGTTGGAATATAAACCACCGTCAGTGATATAGCCATACTTACCACCCCCGGACCTAGCATAACAGCCAAGGCTATAGCCAGAATGAGGCCTGGAAAGGCATACAGACTATCCATAATGAGGGAAAAGAGGCTGTCAGGCTTACCACCAACATAACCCGACAACAATCCAAGGGGTACGCCGCATAGGAATGAGAGGGTCATCGATAGAAGAGTGATGGACATAACGGTTCTGGTTCCATATATGATTCTGCTAAAGATGTCGTGCCCATGATGATTCGTGCCCATGATAAACCTGGCATTTGGACTTTCGAGGAGCCCTCCCACCCTTTCTGTCGGATCGTAGGGAGCGATAAAAGAGGCTAAGGGAGCCATCGAGATGATGATGGCGATAATCATAAACCCTATGATGGTGAAGGTGTACTCGATCCCTCTTCTAGGTGAAACCTTTCTTAGTCTGGACGCGATCAGTCTGGAGACCGACAACTTTGGCGCCATCCTCCCTCCTAGTATCGAATTCGTGGGTCTATGTAGACATAGATGATATCGATTACAAGGCTCACAATGACTATTAGAAATGCGAAGAAGACGATGGTTCCTTGAACCGTTGTGAAGTCTCGGTAGCTTATCCGTTCAGCTAAGAATGTTCCCATTCCAGGCCATGAGAATGTCGTTTCAGTTAGTATGGCTCCCGCAAGCAACAGTGCGAATTGCAGCCCCATCATCGTCAGTATGGGTATAAAGGCGTTCTTCAATGCATGCTTATAGATCACTGTCCTCTCCGGCAGCCCCCTAGCCCTAGCAGCCCTTATAAAATCTCCACCTAGGATCTCCAACATATGCGTTCGAGTGAGGCGCGTAAAAATTCCGGAAAGATAGATTCCCAAGGTTATAGACGGGAGGACCAGATACTTTAGGGAGCTAACTAGGCTTGGAATGTTGAGCGTTAGAATGCTGTCCAGTACATAGAGTCCGGTAATGGTCTGTGGTTCCATGAAAATATCTATTCGCGAACTGGTTGGCAACCAACCCAAATATACCGAAAAGATTAGCTGCAATATCAAGCCGATCCAAGGGATAAAGAGGGCATAAGTGACTATGCCGTACAGCCTGATTAGATGATCAACAGGTTTATTGTATCTACGGGCAGAAAATACACCGGTGAAGACGCCAATAAATATGCTTATTATAAATGAAGATATGGATAACTCCAACGTCGCCGGGAAGTGCTCTAGGATCTCATCCAACACAGGTCTTTGTCCCCATATCAGCGACCGTCCAAGATCTCCGTGGAGAAGCTGCCAAAGGTAATCGAAGAACTGGAAGATTATTGGTTTATTAAGCCCAAGCTGCTCCTTTATGCGATCAATCCGCTCCTGAGGGGCATGACCACCGAGTACGGCACTGACAGGATCACCCGAGACCCTCATCACTAGGAAAACTATGCAAAGAAGGATGAAGATCATAGGAATGGCCAGTAGAATTCGCCTTATAACGTATAGTCTTAAGGATACCATTATTTTTCCTCAAAAAATAAGGGGAGGAAGTTGCTTATTTTATTTTTACTCCCTATAGATCAGGTAGTATCTAAGCAACATGGTGGGATCTAGTATGAAGCCCTTTATGTATGGCCAAGTGACTGCATTTAACTTTCCTTGGAAGAAGGGAACCAGCGGAGCCTCTTCAGCCATCAGCCTTTGAGCCTCTTCATAGAGATCTGTTCGCTTTGCGATGTCTATTTCAATCATAGCTTCTTCGAGGATGGCATCCATCTCTGGGTTGCTATAGAATACACCTAGGGATCCTGAGTATTCCGAGTGGAGGAACGGCGTTAAATAATCGTCTGGGTCTATATAGTCTGGATACCAGCCGAGGAGGAATATGGGCATGACTCCTGCGGCTATGTACTCAGCGGCATATGTAGCCCATTCAGCGCTTTTCAGCGTTACCTTCATCATACCCGTCTCCTCGAGGCTCTCCTTAATTATAGTTGCCACATCCACCTCTGGGTCTCCATAGTGCGTGGGGGTGTACCAAAATTCGAACTCAAATGGGTTAGCTTCACTATATCCTGCATCGGTTAAGAGGGTCCTAGCCAGCTCTAGGTTGCGTTCGCCATATTCTTCCTCGAATGCGTCGATGTGGCTCCACATTCCTATGGGAACCATGGTGTAAAGCTCTGTGACGGTGCCCATGTAGGCTTCTGCGACGATTCTAGTCCTGTCTATGGCAGCGGCGACGGCTCTCCTTAGGCGTACATCGTCGAAGGGTGGCCTATCGCTGCGTATGACGATGTATCGAATGTATCCTCCAGGCACTTCAAACAGATGCAGCATCCCCTTAGCCCTGAGGTCTACCACATCCGTCGGCCTCAGCGTCTTCCATGCGATGTCTATCTCTCCAGCCTCCAACGCCAGCCTCAGTGTAGCAGCGTCCTTAAAGAATTTCACAACAAACTCTGCAGATTTCGGCTGAGCGCCATAATAGTCAGGGTTGGCCTCTAAGTCAAGTTCCACATCTCTAACCCACTTTTTGATTTTGTATGGACCGTAATGACCCACCGTAGGCTCAGCGGTCGTATCTGCAGGATAGGATTTAGAACTCACCGGGAAGTAGGGTGGAGTGGCGACCAGTGCTGGAAAGTATGAGACCGCATCCTTCAGTACAAATCTTACAGTAGTGGCGTCCACAACCTCTACTCTGTCAACGAATGCTAAAACCAGCCATGAGGGGTCTAAGGCTAAGTTCATAACCCGATCCACAGACCACTTAACAGCAGCAGCATCCAGTGGTGTTCCATCGGTGAACTTCATGCCCTTCCTAAGCTTGAAGGTATACGCAAGTCCGTCGTCGCTGACCTCATAGGATTCCGCGATCCCCATTTCTAGTTCAGTTGTCCCCGGCCTATACTTCAATAGGCCTTCCCCGATGTTGTTGAACACCTCCCAAGTGTAGAAATCGTAGGTTTTTGCGGGGTCCAAGACCGTTATCTTGTCCGTCGTACCCAGGATAATCGGCCTTGGAGGTGGTGGTTTGATAGCCTCTTCTACTGCCGCTATTCTTTCCTCTATAGCCGCTATTCTTTCCGCATACGCTCCAATAGTCCTTCCCAAGTCCGCCACCACACCTGCTAGCTCTGTTTCAGCGGTTGCTAACTCTGCTATCGCACTTGACAACTCTTCCGTCTCAGCTGGGAGCCTTGCTAGCCCAGTTACATAAGCTAAGGTGCCACCAGAGACCACGATCGCGATGAGGAGCAAAACTATTATCAGCTTCTCTACCGTGGTTGCTGCACGCGACATCCGATTTCTCTCCTCAATTTTTCTAAAGTTGAGTTAATAGGTGGATGAATATATAAGTTATTGTATGTTAGCTTACCGTGTCTAAAAAACACCGGATATGGCGAGACCTGATCCACCTTGAACGCCTAAAGAATGCTGCGGTGCTTCTGGGAAAAATAGCGTTCACTGATTTAGCCTTTATTTTTGTCATCATTTAGTACGATCCTCAATTTGACGCCTTTCTCCTTACGCGTAGCTCTCGGATATTTGCTCGTTGAGTTGCTAACCACGCCTCCGCAAATAAACGAGACAAGCTAAGGCTACTATACAACTAGTTAGAGTTTCGGGTTGAATTCATCAGCCGCACTGTTCACTGAAGGATTGTAGGGTACTAAAAGGGGTCAGCCGATCTCCCACGGTCCCGAACGATGTTAGACGACAGCCGCCACAGTACACCCTAAAGTTGCAAGCCGAGCACTTACCTTTGACCCCGTTTCGCCTCCTTAAACACCGAAGAAGGGCATAGCTTTAGACTTTTCTAGCCCGAACTGGGAAAAGAAGGAGCTGACCAAAAAAGACGAAAGCTCTTGTATAATAGGCGATTCTTGTTGGGATAGCGACCACCCCTCGAAACCTATTTAAATTTCCAACATGAAGAAGAATGGGACAGTGGTCAGAAACGTTGTGACCCGCGGCCGTCGTCTAGCTGGTTTAGGACACAGTCTTCGGTGTAAGCCTTCCAAGCCTGCAATCCCGGGTTCAAATCCCGGCGGCCGCACCAAAGCACCTTCTTTCCCGAAAGAAGCTGCACCAAGAAAGGGATTATTCTGTTGTTTGGAGACTGAAACGTATTGAATCTGTTGTTTCAAGGTGTTTTCGCAAAGCCTGCTTATGTTTAAGCTCAATTCTCTCGCTGTTCGCCAGGTTTGTGGGTCGATTCGTATGGTGACGAGTTTTCTCATTTTCGTTTCCCCGTCCGCTGTATTTACAGTTGTATTTACAGCCCGCATCGCTTTAAAAATTCAACGTATCAACAATCGAATCATGACTCAACGACTCTGACGTTTTTCAGCGAGCCTAAACTTTTCAACCCCTTTTGATAAGTGATTTAAATGAGAGAACGTTCAAAGCTGTTATAGAGGTTCAACATTGAATGTCTAAAAAATTAAGTTTAACCAATCAGGTTTGGGAGTCTTTAAGAATTTTCTAATGGAATTTCTCAGTACATTTTCAATAAACCATACATCCTCAGGTTCTATACTATATTTTCTACCATGCACAATATCGCTTCTGAGTTTGTACGATTTTTTCAGTTTCCTAAAGAGTTGTTCTCGTTTTCCCTTGTCCTCTGAGAGTAAAACAGAAGCTCTATGAGACATTTTATAACCAAATTCTCTGTCAAGGCATCGAAAGCTCGTGACGGAAGATATGTTATTAGGTTTTTTCAGCGCGGGGTTGAGTATGCGAGATGCTACGAGTGCTGTTGGGGTCACTACTACAATTGCAACCGCACACGGATTGGTTGGAATGTACGTAAAGGCGTTAGATCGCTGGCTGTCGCTATAAAAGCGCGCGCTTTTGCATTGAATGAATAATATTTCATTTGTTTTTATCGCGATGACATCAATAATGCAATGCCTGAAGTGTTATTAGCTAACAAGAAAGTCTTGTTTTCCGAACCAACAAAAGACTTTAAAAAGTATGAAGCGTAGGTAGTTAATGGAAGTATATGTCCAAAACAAAATGTCCATGGTGTGATAAGGAAGTCTCAATAGAGGAATATAGCATTCATTTTGACTCACATAAAGATCCTGCTTACGATAGGAAACTGATAGAAGAAAGCCGAAACAAACATGAACCTCCACCGCCAGAGATAAACTCTGAAATGGCCAAATTTGCATGGTGTGTAGCAGAGAAACTCACACCGCTTCCGCAACCTGGTGAGTGTCCAAGTGGCCCAACGGGTCTTATTGCTCGTACTCTCAAAAGACGCATGGATTTTGAACGCGGGCTTTACGCCGTTTTCTTGGGAGAGAAAACTCTTGAGGTTTTCTTTGCAGATGCAACACAAAGTTGGGACATGGACAAACGAAAGCTTTCACAAATGTTCTATGATTGTTTAAAAGGTTTGCATAGCAAAGAAGCGAGAAAGGTAAGAAAGCAGTGGGAGATGTTTTTAAGACACCTTTCAGAGTTTAAGTGGTAGTAAATTGGGTAGCGCGCGCTGAGGATTTTGAAAAACTTCAGTTTATTCATATTGAAAACTAAAATGTAAAATGTGACAAAGTGACGTAGGAGGTTAATATGCGCCTCTTTTTGTTACATTTTTAGTTTTGCAAAAATCGTTTTGCGCGCGCTAAACTTACGACGGTGGCATACTCTCTTATCATGCTTATGCGCTTAGTTCTGGGACGTTCGCTTGTCCTTTTTAAGGATACTATAAGAGCTTGAGGGATACCTACTTGCTTTCCAGTTCGTCAAAAAACATTCTCAAGACAGCGTATGCTTCTCCTTGGATTCGTTCCCGCAACCGCTCATCTTCTGGCGCAAGAAAATAAGCAACTTGAAAAGGACCTTCGGATCTTGCACTTCTGAACTTCTCTCTTATCTCCTCCAAAGCCTCAGCGACAACCGTTTCGTCAACGAAACCGCGCACTTCCTCAGCCACCTTCTTTGGTCCACCCTCATAATGCCTCAATACAAAGTAGATGTCGTAAGCATCCTTCTCCTTATAACGGCCCTTCAAAGCCAAACCCTTCGTAGCCAAACTGCCCACAACATCAGAAACCTTAGTCACCACCTTCGTCTCAGCTCCACTGGGCAAAACGCCCTCAATTTCGTGTTCAAAATTATGAAAGAAAACGACGCCTGATCCACGGATAACAACAGCTTGCAAGTCCTTCTGGACCGCCAAAAACTTCTCAGGTGAAAGCCTCTTTACAACGTCTGGCTCACTGATGAAATCAACCTCTATCTTGTATTCTACACTATCCAAAGGTGACTTGACGCTGCGATAAAACCTGTAAGGAAGCACCTCTCCATTATCAGTAACATAGGGCTTATACCCTCTCTTCTCAATCGAAGACACGATTGTTTCATAAGCCTTCAAATCAATCAAACGCGGATTCAAAACAAAATCAATATCAATGGAGCCGCAATGCTGATCACCTTCGCCAAACCTCTCCAAAATGAAGTACGGCGCCCACCCACCTGTTAAAACCAAGTAATCCTTGTAGCTTCCCAAAATTCTTAAAACCTCAATTAGAACGCTTTTAGAAGATTCAGTTAGGCTTTTGGAGTACATCCCAATATTCCAAACAGCCATCAAAACCACCTAAAACCCAATGACTTCTTTCCTTAAATGCTCAGCAGCTTCTCTCCCACGAGCAGGATAATTATACAAATCAATATACAGCTGCACATTTGAAACCACGTTTGTTCCTCTAATCTGCTGAACCTTGTAAAAAACACCTTCGTCATACGGTTCAACAAGAAAAACGTTCCCGCCCAACTCGGTCAACTGAAGATCCAGAAGCTCTTGCCAAACACTCAGCTTTCCCGGACCAACATACAAGTGAATGTTAACAGGCCTAACATAAGGAGTCACCAATGAAGCCCCAGCCTGAAGCGTCAGCGCATACCTCAGATCATGCTCATCTAATGCAGACAATCTTTTGACGAAACCATCCAAATCCGCTTCCAGAGAATAATATGCATTCACTTCATTCAGTAATGCAAAATCGTAGTAGCCAGCCCACCTCGTCAATAGTTCACCAGGATTCGCAACTATAACTCTATTCGTTTCTGTCTGCCTACACAGACCCATCCTAAGCAAGGTCTTAACCACTCTAAACGTGTGACCATAGCCAGTCTTCGCTTCTTTAGAAAGACCAAGAATACTCCACCCCAGCATTGGGCTGGTCAAAAGAACGCGCACAATTCTCGAAGCCATCGGTGAGAAAACATTCTGAACGCTCATCAAGCACACCTTTTAAGAGTATTATCCCTCAACTATATATACTATCCCTAAAAAGGATAATCCAAAACGCCCAACTGAGCGCACATAAAAAAGAAGATCATCGCCTTGAGAATCATCGAGGCTTCTGGGCATATACTAACTTTGACAGCGAGCTTTCAAATGTACGAACTTATGCCAAAGAAAATAGATATTGGCATCCATGACAAACTTACCCATAAGCAAAGTCTGCGGCTTCCTAATGCAGACAAAAGTTTATCTTTTCTGGCAAAATGAAATTAATCGATGAAAACGTCAACAAAACCCAGAACAGCAAGGCCATCAGCAGTATTGTTTTATGCTGCCCCTCTCGGTTGTGTTGATTTTTGCTGCTATTTCTATTGCTTGGCAGTTGCTTACTACTAAGTATCCCACCCACTCAGATGTTTTTTGGATGGGTGTAGAATGTGGCGTGCTTGGAATTTTGTCTCTTGGCCTTTTTGCTTCCGGACTATTTCTCCTTTATCACGCAGCAGTGCGGTTGCTTAAGAGAAAAAGCACCAGTTAAACCGATTTAACACTTGAATTTTCGGAACATGACTCAAAAATTTTACCTATTCTGGCCCAAAAAAAAGGGAGGTTAGTTGAGGGCTTTCTGCCTCAACTCCATGACGTATTCGGCATATCTTGGGTAGAATTGTATGGCCTTTCGCTTCAGCTTCATGTAATGTCGGGCCCCAATAGATTTCGGCGTTCTTCCCTGGATGAAGTCAGCTACGCTTTCGGGAATATTCAGCTCCTCCGAAGTCATCACGTCGAACGCAAATTTGCGAAGATACTTCCAGGTTACCACATCTTTCCTGGGCCGCCGCTGCGGTCCTTTCCCAGTAAGATACCCCGTAGCGTTTCTATCCCTAACCTCCACCACAACCTGCTGCATTAGCTTCATCGTGCCCCCGGTGAAAAAGCCGTAGTAAGCCAGCTTACTCCTCCTAAACTCACCCAACGGAACCACGCAAAACCCACCATACCTCTCGACCCCAACACTCCCGACACTGTTCACAACCTTCACAGCCTCCACAAGTCTAAGCCCAGAGTCAAGAACCAAATTGTAAAGCGCATTGTACCCGGGCGAAGCCTCCCTCATCAGCCTAATCGAACGCGCAACCTCCTCTTCACTCGAAACCCTAACATCAAAGCCAATACGGTCCTTCGGCACTGCTTTCCGTAGCTGATTAAGAAACCATTCGCTCGCCTGACCCGTGAGCTCCAAATAATTGAACCAAGCCATAATAGAACGGTTAAGCTGATGCTGCTGTCCAACCGTCAAAGGCGCAAAAACCCGCATCACATCAAACGGACTCGCGACCTCACAGACAAACCTATCCAGATAACGAACCATCCCCTTAGCATTCTTCTCCTCATATTTCTTATAGCGAACATACTCAAGGAAACCCGCCTTCGTATTTTTCCAACTCAAAACAAAGCCCGATGAAGAAAAGAACTCTCCAAACGGCTTAATTTCGCCTTCCAAGCCTGCGATCCCGGGTTCGAATCCCGGCGGCCGCACCATTCCGGAGGCGAATACTAATTATAACTGATTATCTAATTCTCCTACTCTTTCCTCTTGTCTCTGAATTCTTGGGAAGATGTCAGGTCCTAAGGCTTATAAGTGCTTATGTGTTGTGTTTTTTCTGGGAATTTTTGGATGAGTTCTGAATCGGCTGTGTAAAGGGTGGCCTCAAGGTGGTGGGCTAACGCCACGTAGGTCGCATCGTATACCGAGATGTCGTGTCTTGAGCTTAGCATGGCACTCTGCTCGTAGGTCTTTCCCCTTGGTTCCCACACATCAAAACCATATTTGTAGAGGGAACTCGCGGCGAGGGTTAATTCCTCCTCTTTGAATAGACCGCTGTGCCACAGGGCATTGAGGGCTTCATAGAAGAGCAGGCTCGGGACCGAGATGGTCAGCTTACCAGTTACGAAAGAATCCCTCAGTTGCATAGCCTTATCTGAAAAGTTCTCTTTAAGAAACCACTTCGCCACTATAGAGGCGTCGGCTACGACCTTCTGTTTCTCCAAGCTCGTATCACCTTAGTGCTGTCCCAGCCTTCAGGCGCCCGCCTCTTCAGCTTCTCGTTGATCAGCACCGCCTCAACAGCGTCCGTTTCGTGCTCCCATTCGAGTCGTCGCCTGATTGCATCCCTCACAACAGCGCTCCAGTTAACATCGACATTCTCCATCTCTTCCTTCATGGACTCCGGAATCGTGACGCTTGTCCTAACCATTTTCTCCGATCGTCCAACGGCTTTTTTCATTTTGTCGTACCGATAATATCAATAATACTGGTAATATTTAAGACTTTTCAGGCTATAGGGGATGTTGTAATGAAAGTTTCTCGGTGTTGTTGTTACGATCCGCGAGCGTATAAACAACAACATGAATTCTCTAGGGGGTAGGACAAGAGCCTATAGCCATAGGGTAGATCAATGGATCCACTACGACTATCGCACAACTCTAGAAGTGAACACTGTATGATTTCCATCATTTTTTATTTTTTGAAGAAGCAACTATTGCATCAAATTCTCCGAATTCTGCACTGCCTTCTCCACCACTTCTACCAAAGCTGGGATGAAAGAAATAAGACAATCTAATGGAGTGATTTCGTCTTGAAACAATTTTAGAATATCGAGTGAACGGTGTTTTAATGCCCACAGAGTAAAGGCATCTTCCCCATACCCAAGTGTTTTAAACGTGCCTAATTCTCCTCCATAGGGCTTGGCTTCCGATTATTATCAGTGGATAGGAGATGATCCACGTGATGGAGTATAGCTGGCCGTAAAATTCGTGAAACCTCAGCCAATCGCCACCGTTTATCGAGATCACCAAGATAGCAACTATCCTTAGAACGTTAATGAGGTATGTGACTACAGCACCGATTGTGAAATAGGTTACCCTGTGCTTCCGTGGAATATCCGTTTTCTTCAAGAACAGCAGGATTATAACCGTGTAAATCAGAAGGCTCTCAACACCCGAACACGGCCAAGCTATTGAAAACTGTTGAGAATATCTTCCCTGGGAATCCAAAGCAATCAGCGTGGGCAAGCCATCCCTCATGTCCAGCAAAAAGGTTCGATACCCCATAAGGTTTAGAACACCTGCTGCAAGCTTCGCCGTGGTTGGAACAAGAACCTGAAACGGTGTGAACCTTCCATAAGGATATATGTTGTCTATCGTGTATATCACCCCAATAGTCCCCAAAAAGAACACGGAAGTTGAAAAATCCATGAGGCCGTCAATCCCGTACGCCAGCAGAATTATTAAGGCGAAGAACACCGCAAAAATCAGATATTCCGTTGAAAGCGGCATCCAATCTGACCATGGAACGCTATTCTGCTTGGCTGAGTTCACGATTATTTCGTTTAACCCCCAGCAGTTAGAAGCAACAACGTACATCGTAGGAAGTGTAAGCGCTATGATGAAGGCGACATTTCTTGTGGACCCTGACTTCTTCGTTTGAATTTTTTCCCAACTCATAACCAGTTCCAAAAAAGCGAGCCACAAAAAGAAAGCGTAGAAGGTTCTGCCTTTCCATGTAACCTCGAAGGATTCTGGATACAAAGAATACAACGCTAGAAACGGTATAACGAATGACAGCAGGGGTAAGAGTTTTGTTAGAGTGTTAACGTTTTTCTTAACCGCTTGTACAATTCTTAGCATCATCGATACTCCAAGACTTTTTCTAATGCTCGATATAACAAGTTTTCGCCAGCCTTTTAACTGAGCGGGTTTTAGAGACCCGCTCAGCCGTAATGAATGTGGTCGTTACAAGCTACTTTGGCTTTAATTTTGGAGTAAGTTTTAATTATAGTCATGTATTAAATAAGGGTTTGGTGAAATGGAGTGCTTAACGGATTGCTTAGGTATAAGTTGATTGCCTATGCCATGATTTTTGTAATTCCGTTCAGTTTGCTGGCCTACGTTTCCGTGATAGGCGTTTCGAGTTCATCTCGCAGAGTTTTTTCGGGGGTCGTTTACGCTAGTCCTGGAGTGCCCGTGTCTGGGGCAATGGTCGTGGCTTCCGGATCCGAGGGCTACGGATACGCCATAACGAATTCTTTGGGACAGTACAGCATCACCGAAGGCTTGAAAACTGGCAAATACACCGTGAGCGTCATCGCTGAGGGATATCTGTATGAGGAAATCGAGGACGTGTCGGTCACTGTTGGGCAGCAAACCTCGAACATTGACATTTACTTGCACCTTTCTGGGGGTATTTCTGGGAGGGTCACCGACGCCGTTTCTGGAACGCCTTTACAGAATATTCTAGTCATGGCATCGATTACTAGTGGCGGAACATATGGTTGGCAAGCGGTCACGGATGCAAACGGAAACTATCACATAATTACGAACCTTGCAACAGGAACCTACAATGCCACAGTCGTGTTTCCGAATGGATACATCATGAAGACTGTGAGCGGAATAGCGGTTACAGCTGGAGCTGAGGTTAAGGAGGTCAATTTGGCTCTTGAGCGATCTGGGATCATTTCTGGAAGGGTAACCGCTACTCCCAGCGGTGAACCTTTGGGAAACGCTACTGTCACCGCAGGTTCGGAGGATGGACGCTATGTAGGTTTTGCTCAGACCGATGCAACTGGCTATTATAGGATAGCAACTGGGTTGGGGACTGGAACGTACACGGTGTTTGCGATGTACGGAATGAGCTTTGATCAAGTTACGAATGTGAACGTCGTTGCGGGTGCGGAGACTCGTAACATAGACCTTGAGCTGGCCGTTTCTCCTCCGCCGCCTTCTGGAATCATAAGCGGCAGAGTCACGGACACGAACGGTGCTCCGATAGGCAGTGCGCTAGTTACGGCACAGGGTTCGGCGGGCTCCGGAAGCGCTTACACAGACGCGAACGGTAACTACGTTATTTCGAGCGGCCTGGGAACAGGCACTTACACGGTGTACGCCTCTGCTACCGGCTATTTACCCAAGAGCGTGAGCGGCGTGAGTGTAACGGTTGATCAAGTGACTTCAAACATTAATTTTCAGTTATCCATCATCCCACCCGAACAGTCGGGGAGAATTTCTGGCACGGTCCAAGGGGACGAGAACCCGATACCAGAATTTCAACACCCGGTCGTCGTATTGCTGGCTGGTACTTTAGCAGCTGTTGTACTCGCAAAACTATTCAACACTAAGACTAGACGAGTTAAGCTACCTTAAGAAAGCACGGTCTGCATCCAGCGGTTAACGAGATGGCAAACAAAACATTGGACAATGTCAAAAACGTTCCGAAACGAGTAATGATGCCGAGCGTGATCTGAGGATGCTTCAGCTCGTTGACGCCCACGCTCATCTCGAGGATCTTAAAGATGTTGAAGGCGCCATAAGAAGAGCTGTAGACGTGGGTGTTGTCGCTGTAATCGCGGTTGGGTCAGACCACGATTCAAGCAGGTTCGCCTTGGAGATGTCTAAAAAGGAAGGCTACGGACTTAGGATCTATCCAGCCTTAGGCATTCATCCTTGGAACTTGAGCCAGAGCAGGATCGAGCCCGCTCTAAACTTTATCGAGTCTAAGATCGATGAGGCTGTTGGAGTGGGCGAGGTGGGGCTGGACTACTGGTATAGGGAGGCTAGAAAAGACCCGGAGAGGAAGAAACTCCAACAAGACGTCTTTAACGCCCTCCTAAAAATCGCCAAGCGGCATGACAAACCCGTTATAATCCATTCAAGGGGCGCGTGGAAGGACAGCGTAGATACGGTGATCGAAACCGGAGTTAAGACAGCTGTATTCCACTGGTTTACTGGGCCGACGGAGGTCTTGGAGAGGCTGCTTGAAAAAGGACACTTCGTCTCCGCGACGCCGGCTGCGGAGTACAGTAGAGAACATCGGAGGGTAATCGAGAACACGCCGCTGGAGAACCTGCTCTTGGAAACGGATTCGCCTGTAAATTATCAGGGGTTGGAGGCTGAACCATCCCACGTGATCAGAAGTCTATCGGCGGTTGCGAAACTTAAGGGGGTGAGAGAAAACGTGGTGGCCGACAAGACGACGGAGAACGCCTCAAAGATCTTTAGAATAAAAGTATAGACGTGAGCGGTGAGGAATAAAACCTTAAATTAAAACAGCTCCGTATCCCCCCTTCCTCTATGGCACTTTGTTTACAGCAAAACTATAATAGAAGGAGGATGAGAAATTTTGAGGCTGGAGGATGTAACTGTAGTTGAAACGCGCGTTGATCATGAAGGCTGTGGACAACGTCGCCACCGTCTTGGAGGCTGTCGAAGCTGGAGATCAGATTGCCGCCAGAATAGGGCAGGAAAAACGAACGCTGAAGGCAAAGGAGAAGATCCCCTTCGGGTTTAAGGTTGCTCTAACCGACATCCCTAAAGGGGGATCGATCTTGAAATATGGTGAAATCATCGGCAGGGCAAGCGCACCGATCGAAGAAGGTTGTCTCGTCCACGTGCACAACGTAGAGGGCACCCGTGGCCGAGGAGACCTCGGCAGGAGAGGGGAGTCGCCTTGACGTTTCTGGGTTATGAACGACCCGACGGCTCCGTCGGCATCCGCAACTACGTGTTGGTCGTCCCAGGCGGCATCGTGGCAAACGAGATCTGCAGTTTCGTGGCGGGAACCAAAAAACTCATCTCCGCGGACACCGGCAGCGGTCGAACGAAGAGCGACCGTGAGGCTATTGCTCGCACGCTCGTAGGTCTGGGCCTCAACCCGAACGTCGCCTCAGTGATAATAGACGGAACGAGTGTAGGCGCTGGGTATCCGGAGCTGAGACCGGAAGCCTTGGCCGATCGGATCGCCGAATCCGGTAAGCGCGTGGAGTTGCTGGCTGGCGACAGGATCTTAGACATTATATGCAGGGGAATAGACCTGGCCCGCGACATGGTCTACGAAGCTTCGAAGCTTCGTCGCAAGACGTTTGACGACAGCCATCTGGCTCTCGGCGTGAAGTGCGGCGCCTCCGACACCACCTCAGGGATAGCAGGCAACCCTGTGGTTGGCCGTGTCTTCGACAGGCTCGTCAAGGCTGGTGGAACAGCCTTCTTCGGAGAGAACACGGAGATAATCGGCGCCGAACACGTTCTTGCGAAGAGGGCGATCAACGAGGACGTTACCAAACAGATCATCGAGGTTGCGCTTCGCACCGATGAGCGAGCCAAATCCACGGGGCAAGACATCCGCACCATCAACCCTGTGCCCGCCAACATAGCCGGCGGCATCACGACGCTGGAGGAGAAGTCCCTAGGCGCCATAGAGAAGGCTGGGTCTTTGCCCATACAAGGCGTGCTGAAATACGCTGAGCGACCTAAGAGAAAAGGCCTCTACTTCGTCGATAACTGGATGACCATGTCTTCCATCTTCATGGGCTACGCTGCCTCCGGAGCACAGCTTGTCATCTTCCAGCTTGGTGGAGGAGGCTTGGCTGGCGATAGCCTATTCTACGTCTCAGGCGGAGTCGTGGCTCCTCTTTTATGGACAAGCGCCAACCCGAAGACTCGTAAGGAGGCTGGCTGGAAGCTGGACTTCTACGCCCCAGTAATTGAAGGCAAAGAAACCATCGAGAAAGCTGGTGACAGGCTCTACGAGAAGATCCTGGACATCGCCTCAGGGACGATGACGAAGGCAGAAACCCTTACATATATCACTCCGAACCAAGTCTACACAACAGAGCCAGTGTTCTAGCTGGAAGAAACACAGAGGAGTTCCTTGTTGCGTAAGGCGCGAAGGGCAAGCAGCGAGTTGCCATTGACACCCAAAGAGCCAGAGCTGAGCTTCTGAAACAGCTTTAAAAATAGCTTCTCGTCTAAGCCACCCACCATTGGAAGAGAAATTACCTTTTCTGGAAAACATCAGATAGATAGACCCTATACGAGGAGGAGAAAACTTAAATGCTTGCCAAAATATTTGGCAATTGGTGAGAAATGTGGCAAGTAGCCTTGTGAAGATTGATCGTTATGGCCGCGTTCTCATACCTAGGGAGGTTAGGGGCAAGCTTGGCTTGAAGCAAGGCTCCCCCATTGAGGTGAAGATAAGAGGTGACGAGGTGATCCTGAGGAGGGTGAACACTGAACTGCATCAGCGTGTCGATGATTGGGTTAAATTCATTGAGCAGTCGGCTCCAAAGCCATTTGTAACCGAGATTAGAAGTGGTGATTCCAAATGGCTTTCTCGCGAATATTGTCTGAGGAAATTGGGCCTGTAGAAGGCGTTTTGGACACGGGCATCGTAGCTATTGCCCATTTTGATAATCCAGCGAAGAAAGGTGTTGTGGACTTTCTCTCCAAGATTTTAAGATGGGAGAGGAAATGCATGATACCCACATCATCCTTTTTAGGGGCATACCACATTATGACCGAGTACATAGGCGTCGAGAGGGTTGCGGCCCACAAAGCATTGATCAAAACATTGGAATTAAGGTCGCCGGCTTTTTATGAGGACATCTCCATCGATTTGGCTGTCGATGCAATAACGTATGCGGATGGCTATCATGTTGAATCATGGGATGGCTACATAATCGCCTTATCCAGACTATTTAATGCCCCTGTCATATACTCCATCGATAAAGAGCTGATGAAAAAGGTGAGGGAAGTTAAGGTTGTCAACCCAATCTCAGAGGAGGATTTCAAAAAATACAACGAGTGGCTAAGGAGGCGGACCCATAAGAGAACGGTTCAATTCGGAAATCGAACCTAAGTTTATCATTGAACAGCTTTCTTTGCTCTCGCTAAAGGCAAAGTGGAATAACTCTTCTAAATTGGTTTGCATGTGACGCGTTAACATATATGAAATCGATTGCTTCTCACCAAGCTCGGTGTAGGATAAAGGTTAATCCTTAACGCCCCATAAGCGATAAGATTAAGGAGCTTTAAAATATTAGGGAGCTTGTATTTTAGGTTCCTGAGCGAATGGTTTGGGGTGTTTGCGTGTGAAGCTGCTGGAGACATGGGTTAAGGCGAAGTTCTTGAAGGAGGCTTCCGTGCTCCTGGTCGGCGAGTGCGTTCAAGCCGCCTATCCAGATTTGTACAAAGAGTTCTCGGAGGGGCGTGTGGTTCTAACCAGCTGTCCGGAGGCGGAGCACATCGACCAGATCGTGAGCAAGCTAACATCCATTTTAACCTGCTCCCGTCCGAAAGAGATCACTCTGTTGACCGTGGACGGGTCGCCGCACTGTTTCACGCTGCATGCAGCACTGAACGAGGCGCTCTTTGTGACAGGGTCAAACGTTTCCTCCGTGCACTTCGTTGTTGATGGCGACGGAAAAGCTCTGGAGGTGAGCCCTGAAAGCGTCAGGGTGGGTAGATATCTTCACCTGGTACAGAAGTGCATTGAGAAGCACCCAGAGATCCTAGAAGATCTGAATCGCCGTAGCTTGGAGCATCGCCGTTCCAGAAAACGGAAGTGATCACCAGCTTGTTTGGCTCACAACCCGTAGACAAACCTGAGTTTCCGACCTTTAAGAAGCCTGTCAATTTTTGGGTAACGACCTTACCATTCCTGCGCCCTGAATGAACCTGCGCGTGATCGACTGAGCCTTTTCCTAGGCAGAGAGACGGCGTTCTCATACTCATAGATCACCCTCGACGTGACGGTCCACGTTTCCATCATCTCCGGATCTATACAGACGACTTCGTTCACCAACCCCATCGTTGTTTCCGAAAGTTGACCGCGAGGAAAGCCTCCAATGATCACGGTCGGCCTCTCCTTATCGGAAAGCCTTAAAATAGCCTCCTCGAGCGATCGAGGCTCCCCCTGTCTGCTGAACGCCATAACGTAGTCTGGCCTAGCTTCCTGAAGCAGCCGAGGAAGCGTCTTGCGCTCCAACATGAGCAGAGGTGATCCTTCCGGCGGAACTCTCCCCAACTCGAACAACTGCTCCATGAGACCGAGGAAACGATCATAGTTTCTGGGCAGCCGAGCCTCAGGCTCCACCGTGATGACACAATCGTTAAGAGTGTGCACGTATGTTTGGAGAAGCCCCTCCTTGTTGAGGGGGGTTCCCAAGGCCTCCAACAACGTAAAGTGAACGATGTCTGGACGCCCCCTCTTCTCGCTTCCCTCGAGATTTTTCATGGCAGCGTGGTGGTATGATCGATCGAGGAAGAGGAACCGCGGATGCTTTCCACGCCTTTTTGAATAGCTTTGTACGGAGGGGTGTCCATACAAGTCTCGTGGAATCAGTTCTAAGGCTGACTCTGCCAACACGAAAACTAGTCTTGAAGCATCGCCAATTTTTTTCTTCATTTGTAATCAACCAAGCGTTTGGTGGTACATCGCTTAGAACTGTTGTCAAACGTCATTTATTAAAAAGTTACTAGGTTGCAAAGTTTTAAAAAGCGTTTTACAAAATGCTTTTAGCGCAATTGATGCATCTATATTAAAGGGAGGGATGTATATGCCCATAGCGTATGTGATGATAAACACGGAAGTCGGAACAATGGAGAAGGTCCACGAAGCGATCAAGAAAATAAACGGTGTCACGGAGGCTTATATGGTGTACGGCATCTACGACATTATCGCGAAGATAAACGCTGAAACCATGGAGAGGCTAAAAGAGATCGTGACATGGGACATTCGTAGGTTGGAGAGCGTTCGCAGCACCATAACCATGGTTGTTATCGAAGGTTAGGATGCGATCCAACAATTCTGTCCAGCTCTATACTATAAATGATAACCGATGTTACGACAACCTGCCAATCGTCAAGCCCCATTCTTTATACTAAAGCCATGGAGACCCGAGTATAAAAGTGGAAGGAAGAAGCCACAAATGGACGCGACGAAACGCATAGCGTTGCAACGCGTTCACACCCTCTTCCGCCTAGCCAAAAAAGTTGTCCATGAAGAGCCCGAACTGGCGCAGAGATACGTGGAAATTGCAAGGAAAATCGCTATGAGAACGAGGGTTCGATTGCCCACAGAGCATAGACGATCGATCTGTAGGTATTGTAAAGGATTCATTTTGCCGGGTGTGAATTGTCGTGTTCGAATCCAAGCAAGAAGGAAGCCCCACATGGTTATAACTTGCCTCCTCTGCGGAAAGAACATGCGCATACCCATAAAGGACGCGATAAAAAATGTTAACTACGAGAATGAAGCATCGAATGAGACGTGAGCTAAGCCAGGGAAAGCCCACGGTGTGGGTTGGAAAAGAAGGCATCACGCCCCAAATAATAAAGGAAATCAACAGACAATTAGAGAGGAGGGAAGTGGTCAAAGCCAGAATGTTGAAAACCGCCCTTGGAACAGAGGAAGCAAAAAATGTCGCTGAAAAAATTGCTCAGGAAACGGAATCCACACTAGTTGACGTAAAAGGACGCGCATTTGTGCTTTATAAACGAAAAAGGCAACCGATCGCCCGCCAAGCAACCTAATAAGCGCATTGAACTCTCTAAACGTGAATTTGCCCTGTTTTTCTAGCGCCTCCATTATGTCGAACACCAAGATGTATGCCCTTAGAGCCCGTATATAGAACGAACGCCTAAAATTCCATTAACCGAAAAGAAGATAAATTTGTGGGTTTCGTGCAGAGAGTATTTATAAGACGCTATATGAATTAGAGAAGGAAACTCGGAAGGATTAACCTTGCCAACGCCCCACGACGTTCCCGCTTCGATCCTCATCGAAAGGCTGGCCAAACACTTGAAGGACTATGTAGACGAGATAGCTCCACCCTCATGGGCTTCGTTTGTGAAGACAGGCTCCCACGCTGAGAGGCCGCCCCAAAACCCGGATTGGTGGTTCGTTAGATGCGCCTCGTTGTTGCGAAAAATATACATACATGGGCCGATTGGTGTGGAGCGCCTCAGTTTGAACTACGGTGGTAGGGCTCATCGGGGAGTACGACCGGAACACGCAAAGAAGGGTGGAAGAGCCACTATTCGTAAGGCCTTACAGCAGCTGGAGAAGGCCGGGCTTGTCGAAAGCCTTGGAAAGAAGGGACGGGTTGTAACGAAAGATGGGAGGAGCCTCTTAGACAAATTGTCTACGCAGATAAAGGAAGAGTTGGAGAAGGACATCCCTAGGTTAAAGGAGTACTAGGTGAAGAAAAATGAGCGAGGATGAGGAGGAGCTCGAGGAACTGCGAAGGCAGAGGTTGCAGCGACTTGTTCAGGAGCAACAGAGAGCCCAAGCAGAGCAACAACTCGAGATGCAGAAACAGGCGTTGCTTCGCCAGATACTTACCCCAGAGGCTCGACAGCGCCTCACAAACCTAAAAATGGTTAAACCGGAATTTGCCTCGCAACTAGAGCTACAACTTATCCAACTTGCGCAGCAGGGCAGAATTAACGTTCCCGTCACCGACGAGCAAATAAAGGATCTTTTGATGAGGCTTCAGCCTCAACGCCGAGACATCAAGATAAGGAGGGTTTGAGATGGCGCGAAACAAGCCTGCGGCGAAAAAACGCAGATTAGCCAAAGCGGGAAAGCAGAGGAAGCCTGTTCCGACATGGATCATCGCCAAAACGGCTGGAAACGTAAGGACCCACCCCAAGCGAAGGCATTGGCGTAGAACAAAGATTAGGGCGTGAAAACATGGATGATGAAGAAGCCGAGCAGGTCGCGACATCTGAAGAAGGCGAAGTTGAGGAGGAGGAAGAAGCCACAGAGGCTGAAGAGGCGGAGGAAGAAGAGAAAGCCGTAGGGGTGAAGGAGGAAGAAAAAGAGGAGGAAATTGCCGAAGAAAGAATCTATACCATACCCTTGAGAAGAGCTTGGATCTCTCCGAGGACAAAAAGAACGCCTAAGACCGTGCGCCTCATTAAGGGCTTTATTCAAAGACACATGAAGCCGGAAGCCATCGTTATCAGCAACGAAGTGAACGAAAGGGTTTGGAAAAGAGGAATAGAGAAACCCCCGAGAAGGATCAGGGTTCGCGCGGTCAAAAATAAGGAAGGGGTAGTCAAGCTTTATCTGGCGGAAGGAGACTAATTCTTGGGAATTTTCCTTTCCAGCATCTTTGGAAGCGCCAGCATCGGGGTGTATTCTTTAGTCACAGATCAGGTGGCGATTGTTCCACCCCAAGCTCCAGAAGGCATAGCGAAAAGGTTTGAGGAGTGGTTAAAGGTTAAGGTTGTTCGCACCACAATTGGAGAGTCGGTTTTGGCTGGAGTTTTGGCTCGCGCCAACTCCAAAGGCATCATACTTCCCCATTGCGCGCGTGAAGAGGAGATTAAGGTCATAAAATCGGCTGTAGACCTCGAAGTCGGGGTCATGGAGACGAAGAGGACGGCTTACGGAAACCTGATTCTGGCAAATGACAGAGGCGCCGTGGCCGATCTTCGATTGAACAAAAGAGACATCCTTAAAATAGAGGAGACCCTGGGAGTTGAAGCTGTTCCGGCGGAGATAGCGGGACTGCCATACGTTGGTTCCCTCGCCACAGCGACCAACAGGGGCATTCTGGCCCATCCATTGTTGAAAGAGGAGGAGCGAAAGCTTCTTATGGAAACGCTAAAGGTTCCTGTGGATGTGGGAACAGTGAATTGTGGAATACCCTACGTCGCGACCGGGCTCGTTGGAAACGCGCACGGATCCGTAACTGGTTTCATGACCACTGGACCCGAGCTCTTTATAATTGGACAAGCCCTTGACGTGGTGAAGGAATATGAGTGAAATCAAGATTTTTCGGGTGATGGGTGAAATAAAAAAACACAACTATCAAACGGCTTTTAGGAAAGAGGTTAGGGCGCTTAAACCCGAAGAAGCCGTAGAAACAGTCTATACGGAGCTGGGGAGCAAACATAGGGCAAAGCGCTTCCAAATCAACATAGTTAAGGTTGAAGAGATAAGTCCAGAAGAAGTCGAAGACCCCACTCTCAAGAGGTTAACATTAGGAGAGACGAAAAATGTCTAGCGAGGAAGAAACGCTCCGTAGATTGATCGTTGAACTCAGAATCTTGGAAGGAACAGCCGAGGCCCTACGGACGAGGATAAACCTGGTAAACGCCGCCCTGACAGAGCTTAGCTACGCTGACCGGACTCTGGAAGGGCTGGAAAAAGAAGGTGAGAATGCCCCGCTTTTTGTACCAATAGGAGGCGGCTCCTACATAAAGGCGAAGCTGGAAAGCGCCGAGACCGTGGTTGTCGGGGTGGGAGCTAGAGTAGCCATCGAAAAAACGTTAAAAGAGGCGAGGGAAAGCACGGCAAAGCGCATAGAGGACCTTCAAAAAAACGGAGCGACGCTCCGTCAGCAATTGTCACAGGTGGTAGAGAAAATTCAAGAAGGCAGAGCTAGGCTTCAAGAGCTGTCGGCAAAGCTAAGCGGTGAGGAAAGGGTGCAGAGTGTTCGAGAAACTGAGAGAAGGAATTAGCGGACTCGTCGACAAGGTGACAAAAACCGAGCTGAAAGCCGAGCAGCTTCGCCCCATTTTAGAGGATTTCAAGCTGCAACTAATCCAAAACGATGTAGCGGTTTCTGTGGCTGACCAGATATCCGAAGAGCTGGAAGAACGCCTGGAAGGAACCCAAGTAAAGCGGCTGGAAGACAGAAAAGAGGTTGTGAAAAGGCACCTTCGGGAAGTGTTGCTGGAGATTCTGAGCACAGATGAAAAAATCAAGGTTCTAGAAAGGATCGAAGAAAAACGAAGGATCAACGAGCCTTTCATCATCGTATTCGTGGGCATCAACGGAACGGGCAAGACCACTTCAATAGCTAAGGTAGCCAAACTCCTCATGAAACATGGCTATTCGACGGTTCTTGCTTGTAGCGACACCTACCGGGCGGGCTCCATCGAACAGTTGGAGGAACACGCCAAGCGTCTAGGAGTTCGAATGATAAAGCACGAGTATGGGGCTGATCCAGCGGCCGTAGCCTACGACGCCATAAGCCACGCTAAGGCTCACGGCGTAGACACCGTGCTCATAGACACAGCGGGACGAATACAAACCAACCGAAACCTGATGAACGAGCTGGCGAAGATCAGGAGGGTTGTCGACCCAGACCTAACGATTCTCACGGTTGACGCCCTCACAGGAAACGACGCTGTCATGCAAGCCACAGAGTTTAATGAGAGAGTGGGAATAGACGGAACCATTCTGACGAAGGCGGACGCCGACGTGAAAGGCGGAGCCGCTCTCAGCGTAACCCACGCAACCAAGAAGCCGATCGTTTTTATCGGAACCGGGCAAAGGTACGAAGACCTGAAAGAGTTTAGCCCCGAACAGTTTACACAGATGATCCTCAAGTAGAGGAGAGTCGCGGAGTAAACCTTTCAGAACCCCACGTTTTCGTAACCGCGTCCTTATCGACTGCTCCCCCAAGCTTTTTGCTTAGAGGAAGGAAAGCTTCAGATCATGGGGGTGTTTATCCTTCCCCTTTCTTCAAGTTTGATGCTTCCGCCAGAATTGCGACTTCCTTTATGCCTAGTGGTCTGTTGGTTGCCTTTAATACTAATCTTTCCCTCCATCCACAGTCGAGACACTCAAACTTTACGGGCGTTATTCCCATGTGGCCACTCGTGTCGCCGCTCATGGCGCCGACTCTCCGAACCCTAGGACTCTTGCATTTGGGACATATCTGGATGTCAACGTATTTTCCTTCCCTCTCCATTTCCTCTAGAACCCCGAGCAACTCCGGTAAAGCTTCGCTCTCAGCTTCTCCCTCTCTGAGAACCGTAAGCTGTTTCTTTTTCCTCTTCTTCCTCTTCTCCTCCATCAGCTGATACCTCCGCGCCTTGCTGTTAACATTTCTTTGGAAATCGTAAAGATAGGCTTTCTGGTACATTTTTCTCCGATACGGTCGTAAACGAATAGTGATGGAGGCTTGGAAGAGAATATCCCTTTACGCTAGACGATAGTCGACGGGAGGATTCGTTGATTTAGTTAGAAAAGGTTTAAAGGAGCTTGGCAATCCTTAGATGAGAGGTTAGAGCTTTGCAGGGTCGAGACCTTTTAACGTTGCAGGATTTCTCGAGCGAAGAGATTTGGCACGTTTTGGAAACCACGAAAAGGTTTAAGCACGGAGCCGCGCCCGAAGAGCTGAGGCACAGGCTTAGGGATAAAAACGTCGCCATGATCTTTCAAAAGCCCTCTACCCGAACTCGCGTCTCCTTTGAGGTGGCTGTCCAGCAGCTCGGTGGGCACGCGCTGTACCTAGACTGGACGCAACTGCAGCTTGGACGGGGGGAAACAGTAGCCGATACAGCCCGTGTTCTGGACAGGTATGTCGACGGAATCGTGGCCAGGGTTTACGCTCAAGAAGACTTGGAGGAGATGGCGCGCTACGCGAAGGCTCCAGTCATAAACGCCCTCTCCGACCTATATCATCCCTGCCAGATGCTCTGCGATGTCTACACGGTCTGGGAGAGGTGGGGCTATCTCAAAGGGTTGAAGCTCGCCTACGTGGGAGACGGCAACAACGTTTGCAATTCCCTGCTCATCGGCTGCAGCAAGGTTGGAATCGACATCAGCGTGGCGTGCCCAGACGGT
>Ga0315314_1000544_pt1 | contig 40701 bp, 37 predicted proteins | sample TDP9_MG_FD_203631 | JGI IMG/M metagenome (GOLD analysis project Ga0315314, IMG submission 203631) | Freshwater sediment microbial communities from Lake Towuti, South Sulawesi, Indonesia - TDP9 | ecosystem: Environmental > Aquatic > Freshwater > Lake > Sediment | place: Indonesia: South Sulawesi... | reverse complement strand
TAACAATGGCGCTGATAGCAAGAATCATTCCTAAGAGCTGAAGAAGGTCGGGTTGCATCCTTTCTCCACCATGAGTGCAGAGGAAAGCGGGGAATTTCAGCTGGCATTCACTTAAACTTTTCTATCACAGAACCAACTCTTAGGCTGACAATTTGAGAAAAAATTTCGTGAAGTTAAGGTGGAAGCAATAAAGAAACGGGCCGGTTCGTGTAAATGAAAATCGCTTGAATTCCATCAATGGTTTCCAGATCAGCCTCATATTCCCCCACCGGTAATAACCCCTTAAACGCCGCTGGAATATTAAGGGTTGCTGTTGTTGTAGTATACACCTTCCTGTTTTTCGTTAGCAGCAGAGACCTTTCCTATCGGTATCGCGGTAACTAATAGAAGCGTCTGTGTACACGCGATAATCGGCTCAGCAGATGGTTCATTGATTAATCCAAGAGTGGTTTTACGAGATGACGGAATTTGGCCAGATAAAGTTCGACGGGTACGGTTGCACTGGAAGCTATAGAATAAGGAAGACCTCAATTTCGCGCTTCCATGGAAGCTTTTGATCCTGTCACAAAAAACAGAGCATAAACCGGATCCATACTATTCCTTGGCCACCATTACGCTCGTTACGCGACGCCAACTCCAACACCGCAACCATCGCCATACATCTACGTTTTGGTTGGTGTAGTTACCCTTGTTATCCTTATCCTTTATACTGCTCGCCAGCAAAGAATAATATGAATGTACCACTCTTATCTACTCGTAAAGAACATTAGTTGATGGATATGGGTGAAGTATCGCTAACAGAGAAATTGGAAAAGGTATCTCAAAGTCCAAAGTTGAGTCTGTTCTTTGATGAGATTTGGGAAGAAGACTCCATGCTCGCAAAGATATTCTTTGCACATAGGGAAGAAATATTTCCTTCTATTGAAGAGATACATCAGCCTATGCCTTATCTGTTTTGGAACAACTTTTCGATATCTACTATGAGAGAACCAAGTTTAATTGAGATCAAAATGAAATTGGATCAAATTGAGCTTGAGAAAGCTAGTCTAAGTCCCGATGAAAAGGCATTATACGACATAAGAGACTTAATATTCTTCTACTTTGTGCAGTTCTTAAGATCAAGTCAAATTTTGAAGAAACTAATAGAGATGAGAGACTTCTCTTTTGAGGGTATGAAAAGGGAGTTAAAGGACTATGAAAGTTTAAAAAGCGATCTCTCAAGTTATATGAAAGAGGTAACAGAAAGTCTTGAACAAATCTCCATGATAAAGGATCCCGTTTTAAAGTCAAGGATTAACGAGCTCAAAAAGTTGCGTTGGCTAGATTTTCCAAGATTTCTTGATATAGCTAAACCATATCTAAGCAAAATGACATTGTCCCCCTCAATTTCTGGGTGGGCAGAAGAGTTATGTGAAAAGCGAGGAATAGAGTATGAAGAATATACCTCCGTTATAGAGCATCTTTTCGCAATTAAACTCATTAATAATATACAAAGCGTTTTTTGGTGTGAAAACTGCAGAGATGAAGTTCCGATTTTCGTCTCTTCTTCCAGAATATCTCCCTTTCAACTAAGGATGAAGTGTCTAAAGTGCGGCAAGCCAATGTTTGTTAGTTCAGTATATAGAGTAGACGAAACTCTTGGGGATCTCATTCTGTGTAAAGACGGGCTGTTAGCTGTAGCATTAGCGTATATTCTCAATAAAAACGGTATTGCGTACGAATATTCAATCATAAACGAGTTTGAGAAAGATTTCTTATGTGATACTTCTGAAGGAAAGGTTGTAATCGAATGTAAAATGAATAAATCGCCAAAGGATGCAGATACTGTTCGGAGCCATTTACAAAATGTTCTAGGTCAAATAATAAAACATCTAAGATCTTTGGAAAAGAGAAATGTACACGTAGTTAAAAGCTATGCTCTACTTAATTATGATTTGAACGAATACCCCGATGTAATAAAGAAAGTAGTTAACCAACCTAATTTTATAGAAGGCATTAAGATATTCAAAATCAAACCAATTGGGTATAAAGATGTACCTGCCATTGTCCAAAAGCTAAAATGAAGATTTCTGAAGTCAGTAGCGTCGCGATTGCAGAAATTGGTTAGTTGGTGATAGATATTTTCCCTACCCATCTTTCAAAGGCTATTTGTGGCAATACATAGCAATCATTAGTTTAATCTTACTCAATGAATGTGTAGAGTTAGAAAAAATGTTAAGGCTGGCAATAGGTTCGTTATCGATCTCTCCGATGCCGAACCTGCGAGAGCTCCCTTTGAATTGCGTTGCAGTAAGGCCTCGATTGCTCCTGATCGGCGTTCGTCTGGAAGCAGACCACGCACTCGGATTTAGTGACGCGTTTTCCCTTCACGGCGCAATGGAAACACATCGCCTAGTGTGCCCACCTTTTCTTGAGTTCACGGTCCTTTTTAGTTAACGCGATAACTTTGAACTTATCGCGTGAGGTAAAAATGGAGTAGGTGAAAAAAAGGTAATGTCGAAGTTACCCGCATCGCCTATGCCAACCTCACGACGAATCCACCCTCGATTTTCTCAATGGTTACGGGAACCTTTACGCCTTTATCCTTGCCAAATTCGACACCGAGGTGCTTCGCTAAATCCCCGTTAATGTGCAGAAACCCGTATTTATTGATGAAGGCAGTCTTCTCAGGTTTCGCTTCCTCAGCGTGTAAAGGCCCGTCGGCTCTAACAGGCTTTTCTTTATTCTTTGGCTTAAGCGTCTTATCCTGCATTGGATCGTAAACGGTTTTTTCAGGCATGTTTTTTCTATCCCTCCTTCATTTGTCTTCAACGAAGGAAATAAGCCAAAAACTCTATTTAAAGGCCAGTAAGAACCGCCTTGTATTGGTTTTCGACTACTCGCATACCACAAGGTTGTTGGGCAAATTCTGTATCTTGGAGATAACTAGATAACCTGCGGCGTAGACTGTTCAGTCAGCTGGCGTCTACCGCAAACGATTATGGTCCAGCCACCAAGCCTACATGTCAAAGGAAAAGGTTTACAAATGCGTTGAGAGGGCATCGCTCAAAAAAGCTGGCTAAGATGCTCCGCATTCTTGGCTTCCTAATACAAACAAAAGTTTACCTAATATGGAAAAATCCTAGGTAATAGTATTCTGGGACTTTCTTGGTTGTTTTCTTTTGATGGATATTAGATTATTCAAATAGTTCTATAACTTCCATACTTTTCGAGTGGACTTTACAATAACTCGGTTTATGGAAAGGCAGAAAGAAGGTAGTTAACTTCAGTTTGTTCTTCTCATTATGTATTTATCTATGTCACTCAACTGATATCGTAACACGAGAAAGTACCGAGGTATAGAGGGGAAAGCCCGCGGTCAAATATCAAAGTTAGGAAGAGAGACTTGTATGACTATAAAACGGAGTTTTCTCGCCTTTCAACGGGAAAAAATCAGGCTTAGGGCTGAGTTTAGATTACTTATGGCTAGAAAAATCAAGGATTTTGTAATTCAAGTTGAGGCTGAAAAAATCCGACATGATTGGAAAGTTGCCGTCCGATATGATTTAAAGCACGGATACTTTCATTGTGATCTAATAAATCCGGATGGGCGCAAAATAGATCAACGTAAAATATTAGTCAAAGGGCTTAATAATGCGGTTAGCGCTGCAATGGACGATTTAAGTCAAAACTTGGAAAGTTATCTAAAGAAGGCAGAGTGGAGTGAAATGGTTGACGTGTCTTTCCTTTCGGGTGTGAGAAAGGACTTAAAAAGTGCTGAAGAATTTCTATTAAATTTAATAGATCATCCTGAAAAAATTCGGGATATACCCGATAAATTTTTGTTACTAAGAGACGCGGGTTATAGTCGTGATTAGATTCTTCGCTATTATTATCCTCCCCCTTAATGTGAAAAAGGGCTAAATGAAGTCGTAATAAATTGTTGAACGAGAGTGTGCAATCTTAGAAGGTTAGTCGCGAAATGCTTGAGCAATCACTATGAAAAAAGCTGTGGCTAAGCAAGCAACAACGGAGATAAATAAGGTTTCCCCAGGCGCTAATTTAGCGAAATCACCAGCCCACAATACTATAAAAAAAACTATTCCGATTAACGAAAGAGAAGTTTTCCATGTAAATACGGCAAAGAGGAAGGATGCAAACAAACCACCAACAACTAGCGTCATTCGTTGATTTTCTTGAACGCCAAGTTGCACCCCTATGTATACGATCAAAATATAGAAAGCAAAAGCAAATACTACAGAAATAACAGTCCTTGTAATGAAATCTGGTTTCCGTCTCACAGAAGATCCCTCATTGTTTTTTGTCTATTCCGCATTTAAAATTTTTTAATTACTTCTTTACAGTCTTGGCATTCAAATAACCTTCAGTCTGATCCATTTGTTTATATTTCTGTCTGTTTTTGAGTAAGGTAGAGTTGGGGTACGCATTGCCGCTCACGCCAGATATGAGTCTTGAAGAGATTGAAAATTACCTTCTCTCTGACCTAAAACAATCTGTTATCGATGACATTGGACCGGTAGTTCAAATGTGGCGTGGTCCAGGTGGCTATTTCGCCGTTCCACGGCTTGTGTTGAGTTACGTAGATTTTTTGGGGTCTTTATATCACGGATATAATGGACTCAGAGACTCGAGAGGAAGAAGGATTATAGCAACGTCATCTTACGCCAAAACTTTTCTAAAGGAGGTATTCAGCAAAGTTGATACCCTTTATCGAGACTGCAGTGACCTTTTGTACGAAATGTATCGGCACGGTACAATCCATCTGTACCAACCCAAGGAATTTTTTGATAGCCAAAATAGAAGAATTTCGTGGTACACATATAAAGGACCTAGGCAAGCAATGTTAGAATTGAAAATAAATGTTGGAGGACAACAGCGAACATTAAGAATTCGAGGGAGACATTTGACACCGTTACATGTAGGAGATCAACACTGGATCTTACCTATTTCTATAAATTGCCTATATGAAGATCTAAGGGATGCGATCGATAAATTCGTGGAAATGCTACGCCAAAACGGATCTTTGGTAAGAAAGTGGAACTCAACCGCACAAGCTATACTCGAACCTGAAGAAATCGATATGTCTTGGTGAGTGTGCGATTCCAGCTGGAAAAACAAAAGCCCTACCCTCTATCCAACATTTCATGAATCTCTCTCAAAGTCAAAGTGCCGGGATACCGCTTCCTTCTCTTAAGTTCAAAATCTTTACGGCTATTTCTCCCAAGGACCAGAGATGGCAGATTCTAGATGTAGCCCTCGAAAAATATTGGTTAATAACAGGACACCTTCTGTGAATCGCGTTACAGTGTTTTCAGATCTCGCAAAAAAGAATTACAAATCAGAAATTACAGAAAAGGTCAGAAGAGGGAGTATTAGCATCAATAGTTGCGAAAAAGTGAAAGGCAAACCTCTGTGTGTATCTTAAGTATAGCAAGGCTAAAGATAAATCGGTAATAAATGACCGAAAAAAAGAAAAGATTAATCATCTATATCAATAGTCATGCAAGTCGACTGGAATGAGTTTGACTCTAAGCTATTTGAGAAGACGCTCTCGGAAATTGTAAGGATTTACTTCGGCATAGACCTTAAATCTGAAGAATACAAGGACAAAACGTTTATACTCACTCACAAAGGCCGAAAAATGCTTGTAGTAGTCTATCGGCCATACCCAATAAGCTTTGAAGAACTTTCTGAATTGGCGCAAGATATTATCAAGGCGGAAGCTTCAGCGGGCCTAATCGTTTCAGGATCTCCGCAAGCCTTCGGCTTTAGACTCTTAGAGAGAACGCCGAATTGCTGGTTTCCAATTGCAGTTTGGGGAAGAACGCAGGTTAATGCTATTGTTTCTATGAATAGTGAGATGCTGACGAGAATTGTGCCGTTTAAAGAGCGTAGTCCCTCTCGCATGGGGTCGTATGGTTTCACGTCTATGGGAAAAGGCGGCGTATTATGGTCTGACATTGTCAAATTTGTTCAACTTGGGATTAACATCGGCCACAAAATAGGCTTAAACCCTGCGGACGTTAGAAGGCGGATAATCTCTGACATAGATAGTTGCTTTCATAGAGCAGGCGGGCTAATGGCGACACACTGGCAGAAGGTAGGTTCGGATGGCTGGTTCCACTTCTATCACGACCCAAGCGGCCCAAAAGTTGTACAATTAGCTATCGACGCTATGACCCAGGTGCGACGGATTGTGGCGAGTAATCTCCTATATTATCAACAGGATCTCAAGGTTGTGATGGGTATTAATGAGACAAACAATGTGCAACTTGACCCTGGAGGACCTTTTGACGACGATTCGATCATAGCTTACCTTCTGTTAAAGGAAAAGTATAAGCAATATGATCTCCGAGCGACTCAAGGCGCTGTATTGAACTTAGTTGATCAAAGTCAACAACATCAATGGTTGCAATATGATGATCTTCCCTATTTCGACGGAAGAAAAATCAAAATCTACGGTCACTCATAGCTGGATTAAGACTCTGTATTAACATATTAGCCAACACATTAGCAAACATATGTGCAAAGTATTAAAATCTTGGCCGAAAATCCTGAAAGATCCTTTAATGAAGCAGTAGCCCAGCATATACGATCAGTTCCACCTCAACTCAAAAATTCCTTAATTAAAATAAACGAAATTATCCAGGACCTCCATAAAAGGGTGAGGGCACTGTAGGCGCCGTTTAATAAGTATCTTCAACCTGAAATCATCTTCCGGGTTTTCATCGTCAGTCGATATTATCTTGTTTAGTTAGAGGGAGAGGAAGGCGATTTTCATTGGTGACGGTCAGCGGTAGGCTTTCCTTCCCGTTTTGTATCGCATGGTGTGCATGTCGATGAGGGCTCTGGTTGCAATCGCATTTATTCCGCTTGAGAAGGCTACAAAAACGAGGAGCATGTTCTGCAGGTTTTCTATCCAGCCTCGCCAATTAGCCGTGCTATAAAGCGTTACGCAGATTGAGTGTACAGGAGGCATAAGTTGGAATATGGGATGACCAAAAACTTCTTTACCCGGAAGAAAATAGAGCTTGCTAGTGCATTTAAGAAAGAAGGTATTCCTTATCAATTGCTATTTTGAGTTGTTTTTTCCCGGTAAAAAATAGAATAGTGCTAACTCCACCACTTTCTTGATGTCTCAAAAATGGTTGAACAATATCACCGATTAAAATTTAATTTTTTATTTAAAAAAAGTGAATAAAGACCGACGCTATTACTTCATCTTGCCCTCTTTCTAAGATTATGTTCCTAGCGTGAAATATATTTTGTTGATGAGATCGGCTACGAATCGAAGTGCTTGCACGCCATATCGAGGAGGAAGTATCCGCGCACGAGTTAAATGTGACATGAGATCTCGCAACCTCGTTCCTCTCTCACACAGTCCTCTTTCCCACTTTGTGATAATTCCCTTCTTAACGAGCCAGTTGAGAAGCTCCATTTTAGTAAATGCAAAATTTTCGTTGTTGATTCTTATTTTACGGACATTCCAACCTCTTTTTCGACAAAGATCGATTATCAATTGATGATCTATTGCTCCAATCTTCAATGATTCACCTTTATCACTTGTCAACACTATCTCTCGGCCAAAGGATTGATAGTACCGATTTTTAATTGCCGATTCTAGGGCGAGATATGCGTAGTGTTGAGCGATTGTGAAGAAATTATAGCGGAAAAAGCCATAAATGTAAAGATCCTTTGCGTGTTGAAACACTCTTTTCACATCTTCAGGAACAGCTGGGATGAGGTGAATGTCACTGACATCTTTTTGTAATTTCTCCATGCCTTCCTCTTCGGTGAAAACTGAGAAAGCGCTCAGGGTCTTATCCATTTTCGTTAGTTCAGATATGGGCAGTATAGGATCAGGTTTGAGATTATATTTGGAATTCCAATCAACACCTTTTCTGAATTTTTCACTTATCTTTAATCCAAAGATATTAAACCCGAACAGCACGAAATCCAAAACGAATTTTCTAAAGTTGTTTTTAATGTCATATAAAGGTAATTGGGTGTAAAAATTTGTTTCATCGTCTGACCAACCAATTGTCCTGAAATCTCTGTAAAATTCCTCAAAAGAATCCTCGCTTAGATCAAAGCTTTTCACTAGAATTTCCTTCAATTTCTCTGAGTCTTTTGCATCTATTACCCCAAGATATTCAATGGCTCTTTCACCCAACTTTGAAAAATCGTACCTTATGATCTGGCATATCTCATCTTTTATGTGGGTGCGTTTTTCGGCGTCAACTTTGATCTCAGCAATCCTTAAAGGACAGGGAAAACTTGCTATGGCTTTTCTAGTAGCCAATACTTCAGGAGGACCACTGCCGTCTTCCTCAACTTCGTATTGCTCATAAATTATTTTCTTAGCTTCCCTGAACACTTCGTCAAAAAATACAGACCATTCTTTGGTTATATCGTCCATAATTACTCACCCTCGAATATTTATTATAGTAAATGTTTGCTACAATTAAAAATGATTGATAGCGCTTCAATAAAGTGAGCCGTTAGTCAATGGCATCTTGGATGGATGAGGATTTAGGGAAGTCTTGCGGTCACTGTGGAAAGACGATCCGCGGTACCAACTATTTTTGTGAGGATTGTAAAGCTTGGTATTGCCTCATCTGTGGCATCTATGAGTTGCGTGGAAAATGCCCAAAATGTCGAGGCAAACTGAGATGATACGTTCTATAAATCTTATCACCATAACTTATACTAATGGACAAAGAAAGAATGCTAAAGCTTCTGAATCGGGCCTTGGAGCTGGGAAAAATAAGCGAAAGGTACTACTGGGCCTTGAGAAGAGAGTTGGAAAATATTTGATATCTGCCTTGCATGCGCTAAATCTAAGCTTAAGCCATAAGAAAACTAGTTTAATATTATGTGTTTGAAACCGATTAAAGAATTTTTCAAAGGTATAAGAAAGAAATTCAAAAAAGCAGATTAACACTCTTAGAAGATGTCTCAGGAATGTCGCCAAATCTCAAAAATAGCTAACAATTGCTGGGCATATTTGCAACTAATATTGTAGCCGTATTTAGATGACCTTGGTCGACAAGGTAAAAGATGCCTCTTTCTACATCAGCGGCTATGATTCCGTAGTCTCGAAAATAATTGTTTGCCGTATCCTTGCACTTCTTGCTCCATATGCGGTACTGTTCACGATTATGATTGTTAATGGGAATATAAGTTGGATATTCTATTACATCGTCAAAGAATGTTCGTATATTACTTTCTTTCAACTTGAGTAATTTCCTATCAAGAGTTACATGATTTCTAGGGTCCAAGAACATTCTAAGTTTTGACACAAAGGACATATTAGAAAATTGAGGGAGACCAATTCTTTTTATATCTACAAGTCCATCGCCTTCGATATTTGGAAAAAGATTCGTGGCACTTTGAATCTGATCCTCTGTAACATTTTCTAAAAACTTTTGGACACGGGACATACAGTATGGGGCATTAATATTCCCCCAGTACACTATATTTGCTAGTGCACATCTTACCTGAGATGGATTGTTTGATAATAATCTCGCTTGTAGATAATTCTCGAGTTCCCTCATTGTTTGGAAGGGAATTGGTTGATTTTCCTCGAAATCGTAAAGCTGAGTTGGATAATTATAATTCCTTATTGCTTGATAAAGGGTGTTGATATGTTGCTGGGTTAACGGCATATCATTCACCTGACTTCTACATACTATTTCCATTCAACGCGTCAAAAGTTTCAATCCGATGGCTGATGATGTCCAGCACAAGGATGGTGTTATTATCTACTTTTTTCCATTTACCATCAAAGCTTGGAAGGCGTTCAGAGGATACGATTATGTAGTTTTCTTCCACTAGATATTTCATGGTATAATAATCGGGATATTTTTGATGTCTAACTAAGATATACACTTTGTTACCGTTAGCAAGAATGAAGTTGAGCGCAGAGTATTCTTTCATCTGGTTTACAGTATTCCTGATTGTGTCTTTGACATCCGAGTATCCTTTTATGTTATCAAGAAGCAACGTAAAGAATTGTTCCGAATCGCTCCTTTCTTTTGATTTAAAGTTATAAATCGTTCCATTATGGCAGAAATACCAGCCCTCTTTTTCAAATGGATGCGTAAAATTGTAGCTAACTGGTGTGCCAAGGGAAGCCCTTCTTGCATGAAGGATTACAAAATCTACATTAGCACTGTAATAATCGAGGAATTTTGGATCTTTCCAGCATGCAACCTCTTTCTTATAGCATTCTAACTTACCAGACTTGCCTATAACTATACCCCATCCGTCGCCATGAATGAAGTTAGGGTTTTTCCTGTTAAGTTCGTGTTCCTCGTTTTTGTTTAGGGCCATCAGTTTAAAATCATCTAATAATTGAGCTACGGGTAGTTGACCTGTAGCAACAAGCATCCTACAAACCATACTGCATCACAATGGATATTTTCCTCTGAAATTATTTATTTTGAATGAATAGGAGTATGAACGGGAGTTTGTTTGTAAATAAATTATGATCTCTGTTGAGGGTACTCTTTTCTGAATGTTATTGTTTTCTCTTTAGGATATTCTGTTTCATAAGTCCATATTTCAGCGATTTTTATGGTTTTAAGTGCTTTCTTTGCATTGTCTAACTCGCTAAGAGGGACTGTTACTATAAATTTAGTATCCAGTTTGGCATAATCTGACCACTGTTCATATTCAGGGTCTCCTACCTCGGTTTCTATTTCATCGATCAATGTCACTTTTTTCCTCTTGGGATTGAAGACAACTATATCTGGATAGAAACTATCAACGGGATAATTTTGTTCGAAATTTGGGTTTTTATGTACTTCATTACCAGCTTTTATTATATCACCGTATTGCTTTTCGATTGTTTTATCAATAACCCAATCATGCAGTTCTTGTGCAAGTTTTGTCCGAGTTCTACGCATAATTTCACCTCCTCTTTTTGTTTCAATATGTATCTTTCTCAGTAATTTTCCTTTCTGTGAGAAACTGGTATCGAAGAAATGTAAGAACCAAGAGCATGTTTCGCAACAAAGGATAAAACACTCAAAAACCATTTTTAGAATGGTGAAGAAATGCAGGCACAGCGTGACGCAGAGAAATTTGTGATAATAAGTGATGCTCACCTTCTCCAGAGTTACATGGGGACCTATAATCCTATACTTGACTTTAAGGAAGTATTCCAGAAGATAGCAAAGTTGTCTCCAGACTTTATTCTCGTAGCAGGAGATATGTTTGATAAGAGAAAGACGGAAACGTCTGATGTACGCCACCCCGAAGGCGAGGCAGCGATGATGAAAATAAGAGAAATTTTTGATAACATTAGGGTTCCTATCTATGCGATTTGTGGCAATCACGAAGACGAAAGGGTGCTTCAAGGGCTTCAACAGACTGTCAAGAATTTTCATTATTCTGGAGATAAATGGGAAAGGCTTGGAAGCACTGATGTATACTTTATGAATACTCGCTATGAGGCTGAATATTATGATGAAAAGTTACTGGAAGCGGATATTGATAACATTCTTGAAAGTATGAAGAAGAGATGGAAAGGGAAAAGGCTAAACAACAGCATTTTACTTTGTCATGAATGGATCGCTAAAGAAGGAGCAATCTATCCAATAGAGCTTTTGCAAAAGCTTTTAGAGAAGTTTACTTGGGTCCTTGATGGACACATGCATTTCTATGCAAAAAACCATCTCAACTATAGCAATCTGGTTTGTTTGCCTTCATTGCTACCTTCTCGTGTTCTTGTGGGGAAATATTGGACAGAATCCTATTCGTGGGAGGCTAAGGTTGAGGAATATGTTTGTAAAGCAAGGGAATCGCCGTTTGGTTTTGTTGAGTTGGAAATCGGAAAGGAACCGGTATTTCACAGATTTGACCCATCAGTTAAGATTGTTGATTTAGAAATAGACGTAACAGGTCTTGATCTGCAGAAAATCCGAGCTAAATTAAAGCAAATTCTGGACGACATAAACGAGCGAGCCGACCGGGAAAAGCTAATCATTCTTCCATCCGTGGTAGGCAGTTGCTCATTCTCCCCCAGTTTGCTTGAAGACATCTGCAAGGCGTATGAAACGTTAAACATCCAGAAGCTAAGAGACAGGACGGGAAAGGTCAGTCCTTTTGCTCCTAAGGTTGCAGTTAAGCGCCCGATTCTTACCATAGATCAATTAAAGGAAGAGATACTAAGAAGTTATCCAGATCTGATAAAAGCCCTTAAAAAGGCTGGATTGAAGCTTTCGATAACCGATATTCGTGAAATATGTAAAGCCTTGACCGGAGACCCTTATGTTCTTCAAAAAAGTTCGGGTCCAGTTCATCAACACGTAGCCAATATTCTGGAAGCTGTGACAAAGGAGCTTGAGAAAAAGAAGGTCGTTAGAGATCTGCCTCCAGAATTTCTTTCATTTTTAGCTGAAGAGTGTAGGAAGGCGTTGTAGATGAAACTCATTTTAACCGACTTTGATGGAGTGTTCGGACTTAGAGGAGAAATCTATTTTACTCCGAGAGCCCCTGTCGTCTTGTACGCTCCCAACATAGCTGGCAAAACGAATGTGATAACCGCCATCAGAATGTGTTTCTTGGGTCACAAAATCTTTCGACAATTGAGAAAGGATGAAACAATTCTCAAACCACTCAAAGAAGGATCGGTATCATGTTATTTTAGTCAATGGGACAGAATCTTCCGACTTTCTTATACGTTCAAACGGTTTGGAGAAACAGTAAGGCGAAGCTGTAGGCTTTCATCCATTCCTTTAATAGAGCTCAAAGAGCCTCCAGAGAAGATTCGCCAATGGCTTGAGGCCCAGAGCTGGAAGGAAGAGGCGAAATCCCCAAAAGAGATCAAGAGACGCCTCGAAGAAATAGAGGTTTACCCAGAAATTATGGACATTCTACTCGCTTCCTCTAATATTGACGGATACTTGAGGGCTATCGAAGGTGAAGTTTGTAAGATTCCAGAGGCTCTCTCCAAACAGCTAACCGATATCAAAAATGAAGCAGATTTGAATTTCAAGAGGATGGACAAAGTTAGACAGGGACTATTAATCGTAGAAGAAACACAAAAGACACTCTTGGAACAACAAAAACGACATTTAAGAAAGGTCGGTGTTAAACCAGTTGAAATCAAGAAATTATTCACTGGCAAGATTGCAGAAAAATTGGAAGCTTATGGCAAACGAATTAACAAAAGACTAGCTCGCGGAATCCCCGAGGATAAAGAAAAGGCGATGCTTGCAAGTAATAATCTTAGACCTTTACGCAAAAAATTGGAAACAATCGAGGCAGTTATTGAATCTATCAATAGAAAAAAGGAATTTGGCAGGCTCCTTCGGGGAGTATCAAAATACAGAGATGCAAAGGAGCGATGGTCTCAAATATCCGAGGGGTTGAAAACATTCCCAAAGGACGCTTGGAGTTTAGACGCGTACAGTATTCCTTCCGTCAAAAATTTTAATTTCAAAGTATTCAAAGACCCTAGCGATATAAAGGCGCTGTTCAAGCAAATTCAGGGATATCGCAGCAAAGTGGTGAAGGCGAAAAAGATAGCTTCCAAATATGATATTGATAGTCTCAGTTTCCTCAAGCGAACTTCTGAAGAATCAAATCTTGTTCTATCCCAGTTGAAAAATCCTCAAGAACTTCCTAAGGATACCACACCAGCTTTGATATGCATGTTACCTAAGCGGCGCTTACCTCTAGTCAGTATTCCCATTGACAAGTATCAACCAAAGCTTGCAAAGGTTGCTGGCATTACCACCATACATGTGCCCAAAGATATACCTACCCCAACCTTACAAAAAATAGAGAGTAGAATCGTGGAGCTAGAGCGTCAGTCTACCGAGCTGACAAAATCCTTAGAGTTTATCACAGAAGTTGAGAAAGAGTTAGCTAATGTAAACAAGGCCATAGAGGTTTTGACAAAGCAGAGGGCGAAGGAGCTTAAAGATGAAATAGAAGGACTTGAAGGCAAAATTTCTGAAATCCAAGATGAATGGAATGGTAAGGCAACGATTCTTTACGATCATTTTAACCTAGGCAAATTGCCTCTTAAGTTCAAAGAGGATGTTTATAGAAAAGATTTAGGAGAGCTCCAGAAAAAAGTGAAGGAATGCGTACAAGCGCTTAGAAATGAGATAGGGCAAATTCTATCAGCTTTTCCAAGGCTTAAGTCCAAGTTAATGAAGAAGTTAGAAACAAAGAACTTTGATATGATTTCCAAGCAATTAAAAAGTCGTGTTGAAAAGCTTGAAAAGGAGCGGAAGATGCTCATCGAAATTCAAAAATGGATACAAAAAGAAGCGGAAAACGTGAAAAAGGCTGACCATAGCTTAAAATGTTCTCGCATTTTGCTGAAGAAAATCCTGCCTTTCGCCCAGGTTTTTTACGGACTGGTATTTAAACTCATAAACTTGGAGGAGGTTGTGGAAAGCTTGGGAAAAGAAATGGAGCGTAATGTAGAAACGGCCTATAGCTCGATTTTCGCTGAGCCAACATTCAGATTTACCCATATAAGAAAAGGGCTGTTTACTCCTAAACTGGATGAGCAACCAATAACTGGACCTTCTGGTTCTCAAAGTGCAGCAGTAAGCTTTGGTGTCTTATACACATTGGCTGACCAGTACAAGCTTCCTTTAATAATGGATGAAGCTGCTGATAGATTTGATCCTACTCGACTCGCCAATTTCATGGAATTGGTTAAAACAGTTACCATGGGAACAGAGGATGATGCAAAACAGATATGCTTAGCAATCTACGAGACCCGGAATATTAGCTCTGAGGAATTGAATGCCCTCAACACCTATGAGTGTGTTAGAGTTTCGAATACAGAAAAGAAAATTCAGCCTTATGCTGTTAAAATATAAAAGTTTCAAAACTAGCGATAAAAAATGAGAGGTAACAATGTGATCAATGTCTTTTGTCAAAAATTTATTCAGTTTTTAATTAATGAAATAGACGAGGGGATAATCAGTAAAGAAGAGTTTTATGATTATAAAGAAATGTCTAAAAGTTTTAATCATTCAAAGATTTTGAGAGTTATATGCCAAACATTAGAAGACGTAGGGTACGAATGGTTAACTGACGTAAGAATTAATAAAAACACAGTCGGTCAAAAGCTTCAATCACCAGTGAGATATGTTGCTGACGTAATTGGTTACAAACCTAATACAATACCATCAAATTTTTCTGTTATGATCGAATATGAAACCATTGATTCTGGTAGAACTAAAGGTGGGAGGTTAAAAATAGTTGATTATATTACGAGAATGCTTGAAGTAAAAAACATTGAATTTTATGTTATGATAGCTGTATTTACAACTACCATCACTAAGCGAACAAGAAATAAAGAAAAGGATCTGTGGGGAATGCCAAGGGATAGGAAAAAAATGTATGAAGAAGTAATTTCGCAAATGGATGATGAGATAAGAAAATTGCCTGAAGGATCTAAATTTTCTCTCATATCTATATTTGACAATAAAATAGTGAGTCAAATTTTTAATAAGAATGGCGAAGAAGTTGAAAATAAAATAGAAGAGTTTATTCCGATCCGCGAAATGTAGTGTAAGAAGAAGCAGTCAAAGGATTTGAAAAACCGTAACAGTTTAGCTAGGGAAGTCACACACGGACGATGATATCTATCATATTACCACATTTCGTCTTTTTTAGAACTTCCTCCAATTTGGAACGGGGCTTACCATAATTTTTCTCAGTGTCGTTGTAGTATTCCCCCGCACTTGCATATCTTTTCACAGATGGAAGTAGCTTTTTTAATGCGCCCCAAGCAGCATCCCAAATTTTTACACTGTCAGTAGTGTGAGGGTGTTGTAGTACACAAATTGGCTTTTCTTTTACTGCCAAATCTTGGAAATCCTTTCTGATACTTTTCCTCCAAGTTTTCCTCTTTGTACGTTTCCCTCTGTTAATCAATAAGTTTAAATCATGACAACCCAAAATCATTACCTTCTCGCCATTCAGGTTTACAAAATGTGTTTTTAAATCGTTAATTCGTACCAAACCATCTTTTTGATCCGTAATTGGATATGTCTTCCCTGTCCAATACCATTTATCTCGCTTCAGGTCGATTAGGGCTACCAATTCGATATGGGGTTTTCTAAGGTTTCCCTCTCCGCTATGCGAATCTGCCCCAAGGGTTATGTAGTTAATGAACTTCTTTAACTTGTCACATAAGCCTCGATCTAATAGCGATTCACAGCATTTTCTTGCTTCGCTGATAAGATGTTCTACTGCTTTATTATTAGGGGCTTTAACATCACCGATATCGGGAAGTAACTCAGGCCAATTAAAACTGAGAAAACCGCCACAGGTTATTAAAAATTTCACTCTCTTTCCCTTTGGCCACTTTTCGCAGATTTCTTCAAGAAGTTCTCTTGTGGTTCGAACATCACCGTCCCAATCTCCTGCGATAATAATACGGGCTAGGTAAGGAGTAGCATCTTCTCTGATTTCAATTGTCCACTTTTGTTTTCTTCCTTTCAAGATTGCCTTAAATTTTCTAATATCAGATGGGACATCTGGATTCAGACTGCACCATCGAAGGTCTTGTGAGAATATTCTTACAGTTGGTTTGAGTCCTTTTATTGTTGGGATAAAATCTCGCAAAGTATCATACCAAGCACGCTGTTCATCCCTATAGGGTGGGTCATTGTCCATAGCATCAATTTTTTCACAGAGTTTAATCCATTTTTCACGATCAAACCCGAGTTCGAGATGTTCAGGGTACTTGAAAAGTGCTATCTTCCTACAAGCAGTAAAATGTTGGGACTCGTCAAACTCTAAAATAAACCCGGGATTGGGAACGAAGAAGTCACAACGAGGAAGCGTTTGGGACCTTACAAAATTTTTATACCCTCTATGGTTTTGAAGTTCCGAAAAAATTTCTTTAAGTTTTGAATAAAATGGAGATTCTCTGTAATCTTCTGGTTTTGTGCCAGCCTCAAATTTATATTTAACCTCTACTGTGCCATAGATTTTTCCAAGCATCGTCTCAATAGTCTTTTTGCAGGCGGGGCATCGCTCATCATGCCTTAAGCCTTTTCTTTTGGTGATTTTTCTTGGAGCTGGGTTGGTTTAGGAAACATCCTTGATGGTGGGAACTCCACAACTTTGAACCCTAATTTCTTCAAAAAACTGTTCGTTTCTTGACCACCGCTGAATTCCGAAGGCTCAAGTTCCATACCGTTAGCGTACCTGTTAGCCAATGATATTACATATTTTGGAGGATGGTATTTCCCATTGTAAAAAAGTTGAAATTTCCTTGATTTTCGGCCCTCAGGAATACCATTTTTGTCAATTTCCCTTATCGCCTTGAGAATATGATCTTGATCGATATTTTTGGGTATCATAGACAAACACTCTCCTTATTTTGGTTATTTAATAAAGTTAAGTTCTTAAGCTATAAATCTCCAGACGCTTAAGTTAAGTGTATTGTACAGTTCAACGTGAATGAAATTAGAAAATTCGTTTCTGAGTTGAAAAACCCAGACAAATTGCCAAGGGGTTGTCAAAACGTTAAGCTTAAGATTCAAACCTACAACATATATCTCCTAAACCGAGTCAACAAATCCTTCGGCCTTGCTATCTTCACAGGCAATAAGTTCTTCTTCTTGTGAAAATCATCATCGTCTGTAACTAGATGCGTGATGCTTCTCTCCTGAGTCAAGTATACCAGATGTATTGCGTCTCCAAAAGGAATACCGTACCTAATTGCAAGCTCAGACGCCTTATTGAAAAACAGTATTTCAAAGGCTGGTGCAATGTAGCTGAAGGAATCTGCTCTGGTCAGTTTGTAATCCTGCTCTCTGTAGTCGTGAGGTACTCCGCCCCCACGGGACTGGGCAATGCTTCCGTCTATCGCAAGAACTCTACTGTAATCATGCCGTATTTTATCCCCCTTAGCACTCTGGGCTTCTCCCTTAAAATTCGCTTCAGCAAGAAGCCATCTCTTGGGCCATTCGGACAGCCCCAATACTTTACGTTCCATTTCTACGCGACCGTCAATTATCTGATATCTTGAAAGAATTTTGTTTTTAACGATGTCAAGCATCTCCGTATAGGACTTCGAGAAAGGCTCAGCCCTGCCCCTTGCAATGAACTCGCCAACAGCGTAATTAGAGGTATGCACAGCGGTTGGTTCCCACTTATTTAGGAGTTCGCATGAGTTACTGATGAAGCTAGCCTTAGCTTCATTTTGTGGCAAGGGAAGCTCGGATTCCAGAATCGCCGCGACTAAGACGTTTGTATCTACGTATATGCGGGGAAGAATCAAGTTGCGGGGTTTAGAAAGCATGTTTCATTTCCACCCTTTTTGGCTTCCTCTTGTTCTGATTCATAAGCTCCGATCAACTATTGAAAGCCCTTTATTTGATTTCTAAAGTTTCTTCAAGCTTCTTAATCAAATCCAGTATATGTTGAAAGTTCTTATTGTCTATTTCCTTTTTTGTTGCTATATGGTATAAGGAGTGTGTCATCTCATTAGCGGTTTCCTTGAAACCTCCTGCTAATTCTACAATTCTTTCAACTAGCTTGTTTTCTGGCCCAAAATCACCTGAATGATCACTCAGATTTTTTAACAACTTTTCAACGTTCAAGAATCTCCGTCTATCAAAATCAAAATATTTCTCTCTATGTTGCCTTGTGTTTCTGGGATACTTTTTCTTTAGTATGTGATGAATAACTAAATTTTCCAGTACTTTTCTACATAAGACAAAACAAGCAGTATAGCATCCATAGGTATATGTTTTATTAATCTCATTTAAATGTGCTTTTAATAATTTATTATCCGTATCATAGTTTGCAATTTCTATTATTTTCTTCGGTCGTTTCGCTCTCAATGAGGGGATCTTGACTTTTTCTATCTTTACGGCCTTTAATGTTTCCCTGTCTTTATCCCTTAGATATCTTGCTATGTTAAACCCTCTCTTCTTGGCAAAGATTTCCGCCGCAGCATTGAGAGTTAAATAGGGATTCTCTCTTCTAATCTTGGACAACTCATTTCTTATTGCTTGTTCAGATATTTTTCCTTCAGTTTTTTCCTTCAGTTTTTTCATTATCTTTGGGTTTAATTTTGGTTTTCTCATTTTTATCATCTATATTGGAAACAGTTTTTTGTAGAATTTTCCCTTGGGCTTCTCAACCTCGTATATGATACCTAACTCTTCCCACTCCCGGAGAATCGGCGATAAGGTTCCCTCGGTAACTCCTATAATGTCCGCCAGTTCTGACACGGTGTGTGCTCCGTCGCATGCATTATATCCTTTGATGTAGCCTTGTCTTAACTCCTTTCGCTTACCATGTACAACGATCTCTTTTATCTTGTCTTCATTAAAAGCTATTCGTCCTAGAAGCGATATGATTATTTCATTTTGCTTAATGATTTTCTTCCAATCTTCACTCTTCTCACTCATTTACATTCCCCTCTTCTGCAACAATTTCTTCCTCTTTTTCAACCGGTTCAACTTTTTCTAACCCGGGGACTTCTATGCCGACTTCTTCTAAGGAAAAGACCTTACGATATCTCTTTTTATAATCTGGATGAATTTCCATTATGCCCATTTTGCTCCATTTTTTCCAGTAGTTCCTTACAGTCATTGGTGTAACGTTTGCAATCTTTGCTATCTCAGGGCTACTTTTTCCATCACTTAGCTCATAAATGAGTTTCTTAGCGTTATCATCTAACTCCGACTCCAAAATTTTTTTAACATCTTGCATACCTTGAAACTTGGTCCATTTCAAAATTTCCTGTAAAATGTCTAAGACTTTTTCATTAAACACTTTTTCCTGTCCCATTATATCACCCTTTTTGGATAGCGCTTTACACCCTCAGATTTAACAGTAATAAAACCTATATCTTCCAGATCCCTAATGGTTAGCCGAACATATTCGTTCGAGGCTTTAGCCTTCTTTGCTATCTCGTTCATTTCATTGTTTCCGTCACAGAGCTCGTATATTTGTTGCTTCTTTGGGGTAGAGAGAATTGTACGCCGTTTTTCCTCTATCTCCTTACTAGCAAGAATCTTCAGTAAAGCAATAACTTGATCTAATCTTTCTTCTAGTGGTTTCAAATCGCTTGACATTTCCATTCCACTATAAATAATGCACAACAACGTTTAAATACTTTTCTATTAAATGTATTAGTGTGGTCGTATGGAAGAAGAAGAAGAAAGTATGAGATTGCTCTGGCAAATAAACAAGAATTTAGAGGAAATTTCATCCAAAATTGATAAGTTGATTTCTTTATACGAATTTGCTCAGAAGCATGAGCTTGAACGCTTCAGGGAAAGGGCACTAGGTAGGTCAAAAATCAGAAGAGAAATTTATGGTCTATGCGACGGAACCAAGACAGTTCAGGAGATAGCTCAGAGAGTAGGTAAATCTATGCCACATGTCAGCATGGTGTTGACAGCATTGGAAGAGGCGAAATTAGTCAAACCGAAGGAAGTAGGGAGAAAGAAATATTATGTTAGAATTGTGTGATGATAAATGAATGAAGAGGTAACTCTGAAGGATGTTGTAAATAGACTAGACCAATTAATTACTCTTTGGAAGCTGGCAAACAGAGACAGATTAAGAAGACGAAGGAAGAAATAATGTAAGATCCTGTTGCGAGGAAAATTTTAGAGTTAGCTGATGGGACAAAAGAATATAGCACATTGGCCGAAGAAGTGGCCAAAACCACGGGTAAAACCAATAGAACAGTAAAAACCAAAATATCAGAGTTGTCAGAAAAGGGGGTCCTCCGAAGAAAGAGAATAGGTAAAAAAGTCTATTATGAAACTAGAGAGCTTTTTGAGTGAAAATTAGAGACTTGGGAAGCACTCACTTATTAACGGACAACCTGAACAAAGCGGTTTAACTTTACAATAAGTTTTTCCCAATTTATCGATCAACGCATGGAATTCCTTGTAAACCTCCAGATCTTCCGGATGGTTACTTTCAAAGAGTTTTCTTAATTCTTCGTATTTTGGGTTTCCAACTCCTAAACGTTTGCATAATCTGATTGTGTAGGCATCGATCGGGAAAATGAGTCTGGCAGCAGCATACAATAAAATAGAATCCGCGGTTTCTGGTCAATGCCCTTTAACGACGATAATTCTTTCCGAATTTCTTCTGTTGGTTTACTGAAAAATCTATCTAGGGGACCGTACTTTTTGACCAGATATCTCGAGAAGTTGTTTATTCTTCTTGCCTTGTGTCTGAAGAAATTTAGGTGTCCTATTAATGCCTCGATTTGATTTAACGGCGCTGTGGCAAGGGAATGCGGATTTAACAGCCCTCTACTCTTTAGGTTTTTTATGGCACGCTCAACGCTTCGCCAGTTTGTCTGCTGAGTCAGGATGGCCCCAAGGTATTACCTCAAATCTCGTTTCTCGCTCACCACGAGTGCTGTTTGCCAAAATGTTTTAGAAGTTTTTGGTATATTTGAACGGGATTCATCCAGCATCTTTTTTCAGTTCAAAAATTATGTTTCACTAACTCTTGTGATATGATCTTTCCATTCTTGATAATTCATTTTTATTTTGTTCCGTGGCTCAAGTTCAGAAATCTTTACGTTCCACCATCGATCAAATACAGGTTCTACCCTCTCGTCTTTCTCGACTTTGGATACTTCTGAAACAGTGGTATCCTTGCCCTTTCCTACTTGTTTTAGGGATGTACCTACTTGCCAACCACGAGTCTTAGAAAGAATAAACCTATCATGAAAAGGTGCGTCGCCAGTAGTTCTGTCTCCTATAAACAATATTTGAAACTTTCCTCTTCTTTCGGCATTTAATCGATCGATTCGATGGAAAATTCTCATCGGGTCTTCTCCCTCTCCTAACTTAATACCTGTTAAAATTTGTATTCTTAATTCCGGTGGTATGTATTCTAAAAGATCGAAGGTTTCCTCTCCTAGGTATGCATCTTGAATCTTTACATGCTCTTGGCACTTAGAAAAAATATCTTTAAATATGGATCGAGCGAGATAGTAATCCCTTGCTGGAATAAAGACAAGTGATTGTCTGATAGAACCTTTCAACCAGTTTTCAACATCCCGCATTGTATCTCCTACTAGAAGTACACTATCTCCAAAATCATACAAAATTCCAAGGTCCTTAATGTCTGTGAGTTGATGTTCGAATTCCTTAACTTCTGTTCGATTTATTGCTTTTGATAGAATTGGTTCAGTTCTAATTTCTCCAATTGGTAGGTTATATATTCTTCCTGCCATAGTGAAAAGCCAAAGGGCAGACATAGAGCGACCAATCCTTTGTTTAATCCGTGAAATTACTTCAGACTTCAGTTTAGGATAAAAGGTTAATTTATAATATTGTATGAGGGACTCCTTCAAGCCCTGCAAGAGAGTTATTCTTCCATACTTTTCCTCGACAAGTCCTCTCTCCTTGAGGCATGTAATTAATTCACGGAGTTCCGGATCAGTAAAACCCACGTTATTCTTAATCGTTTGATATTCATGGGAAAGATCGCGGCTGAGGAGTAATAAAGAGATGACTTGCCACTCCTCATCACTCAGCCCTTCGACATTAAGATGTTTTAACACTATTTTGTTGATTATTTCCTCAACATCAAATGGCCATACTCTTAGGTAGAAGTTCCTATATGAATGCTTCCTACTACTAGAGCTATATCTAAAAACAATCCTCTCTTTCAATAGCTCTTCACATAGATCGCCTATGTCACTAATCCATTCACCATCAGAAAAAATAATATATTTCTTACCTTCACTTTTGTAAATTTTGCTTAACAACTTCACGTAGATGCTAAGTTTTTCTGGATTGATTTGAATTTTCTCTTCTATTATGTCAGTAATTCTATCGGCAGTAATTCCAATTTCGCTAAAATTTTCTTCTAAGCTTTTCTTAATTTCTTCTCTGCGAGCTTGATCTATAAACCATTGATAATCCTTCTGAAATACTATTCCAGTTTTAGCCAGGTCATTCCATGATTCATTCACCTCTCCTCTTTCTTTTCCAGTCAAAATCTCCACAGTTTCCGTTACATAGTCTGAACTGTAAAATGACCGTATATTTAATGCTACATCTAGAAGCATTTTAGCATCCTGTGTCAAACTTAGAGACATTTTCCTTCACCCAAATCGTATACAAACTTCCCATGCTTCATAAGAAGTTTCTGACCTATTTCAAAGTTGGGATAAATTGATTCTACAATTTTCCAGAATTTCTTTGCGTGTCTCTTTGTGAATGCATGCGCTATCTCATGAACGATCATGTATTTTAACGCACTTTTTGGCAATGCTACGGCGTTTAGTTTAACTAGAATTTTATTTCCCTTGAGTTTTGCGACTCTCTGTTTCTTATTGTCAATCTTTTCAACAACTTTAAAGTCCAAATCTCCAAAAACCTCAACCTTCCCCTCGTTTTTTATTTGGTCGTAAATCTTGTGAAGCTGAGAGTAAAGAAGGTCGGCTAAAAATTCATTAAGTAGCAAGCTTGATGACGTTTTACAGCTACTTATAGTGATTTTATTATTTTTGAACTCAACAAGATCTTTATCTGACTTTTGTTCGATAATCGTGGAATTTTTACCGAAAATCATTATGTCTTTCATTTTATCCCCTCCAGAGCTCCGAATATCCCCCCTGTCAGCTCATCTACCTCACCCCTATAATTCCTAAACTTTGAAAGCAACAGGAGCCTTGTTTCTGCCTCGACCTTACGCCGGACATCTCTCTGTAGCTGCCAACCCTTAAAAAGCAATTTTCTATTTTCCAGATGAGTCGAAAGACTGTTGATAAAATCTATGACTCTTTGTTTTTCTATCTTAGGAAGAACACTCTTTATTGCTTCGTATAGAGGATACCTATCTTTTCCTATCTCTTCCTCTTCTCTTTTCCATTCAACGATCTTTTCAGAAAAATTCAAGAGTCTTTGTACCGCTTCTTTTGTCTCGATCTTCTTGGTTCTTAATTCTTCATAAGTTCTCTCAACTTCTTTGCTTAAGTCTATGAAGAAGGGTGAGTTCGGGTGAATCCTAGTTTCGTGTTGGATGTTTGTTATGACGTCTATTGCTGCACCCACTGTTTTTGGTGCCGATTTTTTAAGAATCTCCATGTATTTTTCGTCTACGCTTAGAGTTGGGTATGTATCGTCGATTTCCTTTACGTCTATGGTTTGCTGCACGAGCTGGATGGTTTTCTTCGAAAGTTCGCCTATCTTTAGCTCGTCCACCTTTGCTTTTTTGAACCGTTTGTTGTATGCAACAAATATTTTAACCAGCCATGTATAGTCCAATAAGTACGGTCTGAGGAAGGGGTCTCCTCTGAGCATCTCATAGGATTTCATTAAACCTCTCGTGGTTTTTTCAAAATTCTTCGCTTTTTTCGGGTCAATCAAAACATCCATTGCACTTTCCAAGCTTTCACGCGTATCTTCTCTTTTCACAGCTTCAAAAGTTTTTAAAGCCTCTCGGAGAAGCCCTTTAAATTCTTCCTTTTCTTTGTCGAGCTCCCTTATGACAACCCTTAAAGCCTTAGCATCGCTTGCCTCGAATTTTTCAAAGGCTCTTTCCAGTTCTGCCAATACACCGATGTAGTCAACAATCAGGCCAAACTTCTTATTCAAGAAGGGTCTATTGGTTCTCGCAATTGCCTGTAGCACTCTATGCTCTTTTAGCGGCTTATCTAAGTACATAGTCCAGAGGTTTGGAGCGTCAAAACCAGTGATGAGCATGTCAGTGACTATTAAAATCCTTGGCTCTTTTCTTGTTTTGAAATTCTCGATTATTGTTTGATGAATTTCCTTCACGTTCGAAGTGCCGTACTCTACCTCCACTTGCTTAAAGTAGTCCTTGATGATGCCTCTGTCATTGGGGTTGAACGTCATCACAATTTCAGAATAGCTTGGAGGTAGGAAGTTGTTTATCGCATCCCTGTACAAAACGCATGCTTCTCTGTCAATCGTGACTATTAGGGCCTTGAGCTCTGTGGGTTCGACCATTTCTTTGAAATGTTTTGCTAGGTCTTCAGCTATCACTTTGATTCTTCCCGGTTTTTTAACGAAGGCTTTGATTACTCTGATTTTCTTTCTTAGTTCTTTCTGCTCTTCTGGGGAAAGGGCTTTAATTTCTTCCTCCTCAAATTTTATGAATTCTCTTAGTTGCTCCTCCTTCAGATGATAATCTGGTAGCTTCGCTTGATAAGATAATGAAACGGTGAAGCCGTCTTCTAAGGCGTCTAACATTGAATACCTGTCTAAGTAAAGCTCATCTTTGGGGCAGAACTTTTGAAAAGTGTTTCTTTCTATTTTCGAGAGCGGCGTGCCAGTAAAACCGAAGACGAAAGCGTTTTTGAAAATACTGCGCCATAATGTAGCAAATTTTCCATACTGAGTTCTATGCACCTCGTCAGCAAGAACTATTACATTCTCTCTTTTGATCTCTATTCCTTTACCTTCTTTTTCAAGCTGTGCAAATTCTTTTGGGCTGAATTTTTCGATTGTTACTAGGAAAATCCCTCTTTTTCCTTCTCTTCCCCATTTAAGAACCTCTATAAGCTCCTTGATGGAGCCAACTTTTTCTATCGGAACTTCGATAAACGAAAAATCTTTCTCAATCTGCTCTTCCAAATCTCTTCTATCAACCATTACAAAGATGCTTGGTTTTTCGGCTTCCGGGCAATGAAAGAGCTTCCAGGCTGAGAAAGCCATCGTATGAGTTTTTCCAGAACCTTGCCAATGCCATACCAAGCCAAACTTTTTGTTTTCCTTCTTCCTCAGGGTGTTTATTACTCTCTGGAATATTCTGTTTGAAGCTCTGAACTGCATGTATCTTGTCATTATCTTTGTGGACTTGTCTATTTCCTTTCTGATAAAGGTGAAGTTCTCGATTAAGTCTAAAAGATTGGGTTTAGATAACAGGCCATGGATGGTTATTTTGAATATGTCATCTTTGAACTCTTCTTTTTTGAAGGGATGAGGATCTTTCCAGACGCTCAGAAAGTCTTTGCTTTCTTCGTTGAAACCATTTGGAAAAGAGTAAGTTTTCATCCCATCGGTTGCTATTGAAAATTGAATATACTTAAAAATTTCAGGTGCTTCTTCTTCATATCTCTTAATTTGTCTATATGCGTCTGTCCAGTCAACTTTTTCTTCGGTCGGATTCTTACATTCAATTAGCACCAGGGGGATACCGTTAACAAGAAGAACTATATCCGCTCTAATGCCGCCTTTCGAGCCTTCTACTTTGAATTGATTCGTTACAGTAAATTCGTTGTTTTCAATGTTTTCGAGGTCTATTAGTTTTATTACCCTCTCTTTACCTTCCTTTTGTATTGGAACAACCAAGCCATTTCTGAATCTATCCAAAAACGTTTTAATTCCTTCGATATTTGGTGGGATGGTTGTTAAAGAAGTAATAATGAAACCTAAATCCCCATCCGTAAATTCCACATCACGATTTACACTCTTCAAGGCATTTCTTAAATCCTCTATAACTAAAGGCTCCTCGAAATTCTCCTTTCGCTTTAACTTCATATCTTCAGGGTTTACATACTTCCATCCAAGCTTTTGGAGTTCTTGAATAATAAAGTCCTCTACCGTGCCTTTTTCTGTATAGAAGATCATTTTTTCACCCTAAACTCAGGCATTTCAGCATAAATATAATTCAATTTTTCTAAGGTTTCCTCAGCGATTTTTATGAAAGAGTCGAGCATTTGGATCAATGGCATTTTTTCATTATAGACTTTCAAAGGGTTGAAATTATCCCGTGGATACCTCGACCTAACAGCATGTGGAGAAAATACTAGAGAAAGATAAAACAAGGATAAATAGCAAAAGATAAGTTCAGAAATTGGTAACTTTTTGAACATGAAGCTGAAAAATTCAGGTGTAATTGCATTATCAAGTCCCTTTTTAGCCTCTTCTACATCGGTTGGATTAATTTCAGAAATGACGTCAAAGAATTCATAAAGTTTTTCTTTGAAATCCTCTATTTCTTTTTCGCTTGGTTTAATCTCGCTTAGGCTTTCTCTTAGTTTCCTTATTTCATTGATCTCAGTTATGATATTGTGTAATTCTTCTCTTGAAAAAGAAATGTTCCATGTTGCTTCTTCATTAGGAAAGACTTTTTTATACTTAACCAAGTTTTTCTTTAGCTCATTTATTTTGAGCTCCTTTATCAAGCTCGTTTCTTTAAGTCTTGGGAATACTTCAAGTCGTTTTTCAAATTTCGTTATTTTATGTTTCACTTCATGGAAGATTTTAGAGTAAACCTTCCACGCCTTATGTCCAATCGCGTCCTTAGCTTCGGTCTCAGTTATCGTTTTATTCCGTATTCCAAAAGATTTAACTGCTTTTTCAATGCTTTGTTGTAAATAAAATATAGAATAAGAGTATAACTTTCTATCAAACAAATATTTGGCTGCTTCTAGGTCTTTTTCTGCTATTTTTAGAAAAATTAAATACGTTCTCAATTTTTCACCCTAATTTTTCCAGTTAGAAGCAAATCCATCAAGCCTTGCTTGATTCTTTCCAACTTTGCTTTTTCATTTCTTTCAAGTTCAAGCTTTTTATCAGTTGAGGAAAGAATTTCTGCAATCTTTTGCTGCTCTTTAAGTGGTGAAAGAGTGAGCTTCAAATTTTCCAAGTCATCTTTAGTTATTGCTTTGAAAGTTGACCCCTTTCCAAGATTCTCTAAGAAACTCTTAATTTTCTGCAAGTAGTAAAAATAAAACCAATTGTTGGCGATGTTTCTTTTAAATCTTATAGCTGTTAATCCCCTGCCGATACACAACTTATGCGGCGCTATATTAACATCTCCTACTGGAGCTCTTACTGAGATTAAGATATCTCCAGCTTCAGCTATTTTTATTGGACTAGAGCAATACATAGTTGGGGATGGGTAAATATCGCCGAACTCCATTTTTCCTTGGAGAAAAGGCAGTCCTATACCTTCTTTGTTGTATGTGGATGATGGAGGAGATTGTCCCATAATAATCTCGGCTATAGCTTTGTCCCTAAGCCTAACAACTTTCCATTCCTTCGGAATTCTTCCAATCTCAGTATCCTTAAACTCCTTATGCCCTATTCCTTTAGTTAAAAGCTCCTGCATCAAGCCCTTCTTTAAGCGTTCAGTCTTAGCTATGATTTCATCTGTTTTCTGAATCGCTTCATCAACAGTAGAAAGAACTTCTGCGATTTGTTGTTGTTCTTCAAAAGATTTAGGCAAAGGTATTTTTAGGTTAAGCAAAGCTTCTTTAGGGACTCTCAGTCTTCCTGTTGTTGCTCTCATAGAACCTTCTAGCACTTTTCTAAATCTCTGGAACTTTAACAGATAAAAGAGAAACATTCTATCAACATTCTCACAAATAATAGGAAAGACCTCAGTCGTTGCTAGTGCGAAACCATAAGGTATTTTGCTTGGTACTATGCCTTGCTTTCCGTTTTCTAGCGAGGGAGTTATCTTAGCTAAGAGGATATCATTACCCTCGCAATATGTGTAACTACTTACTTTGCTGAGGGGCCTTGTTTCAAAATTTGCGTAAACACTTTCCTCAGAGATAAGTTCCATTGGTATGAATGCTACTTCCTTTATATTCACATCAAGCTTTGATTTACCGGGTCTAACTTCAGCTACTCGTCTAAACTTTACAACTTCCCAATCCTTCGGAATTTCTCCGATTGGTGTCTCTTTGAAATTTTCCTCTTTGTAAAATTTGATTTCATTCATCATAGTATCAAACTTCCAATCAGTTCTGCAACCTGTTTGAAAAACGAAATAATCCCAGAAACTGTCGCGAGAGTCTTCAATTTTTCCCATGCTAATTTTATTATTTTCTTGTCAGGTGATGGTTTGGAAAGCTGGTCCTTGATAGTGTCTATATCCTTAGCGTAATTGAGTTTTTCTTCGTCCGATAGTTGAGTAGAATTTCTTACAACTTCGGATAAGAGTGACAGACTTCTGTACAAATCAAGATACTGGGTATTCACAACAACATTTTGGTCTCCAACAATTGTAACACCCTGAATATTAGTTATATTTATACCAGAAACCGATTTTTCCACTCTTTGAAATTCTGAAGGGCCTTCAAAATAGTTGATTCCTGTATCAGATATCTTATAGAATTCTTTTGTCTGTTTTCTTATGAAGCCTTTTGGCGTTTTAAATTCAGACTCTTCAACTTCAACTCTTACCCAGCCAGATTGAATTAGGTAGTCAAGATTGCTAGCTATTTCATGTTCTTTTAAACCTAGTTCTTTAAGTCCTTCTTTCAGCTCGCTCCTAGATACTCGAGCACTTTCTCGACTTCTAGCCTTTTTATGAATTCTATAAAGAAAGTTGAGTATATTTTTTCGAACCTTATCACTTACGTCTGTCAATGATCTTTCACTTTTTCTCATTTCTTCACCCGTAAATTCGTTACTTGTGTTAATATTTCCTCTAACTTTTTTCCAGCTTCTTCCCTTTTCTTTTCTAGTTCTTTCAACTCGGAAAATTCTTTAGGGATGTTGATCTCTTCTCCTTCTTCAATAGGCATGACGTAAAGAGTGACATTTAGATTGTAATCGTTTTCAATAACCTCTTTGGCGTCTACGATTCTAGAGAATCCAAGTATCTCAGCGAATTTCTTGTAAGCACTACCTGCAATTTTACTTATGTTTTCCTTTGATAATGAATTTAACCTTCTGACAGATGGATGAGCTATAAATTCGTTTGAAGCATTAATGAACAGTATCTTGTTTCTTCTCTTTGGTGGCTTATTCTTGTTGAAAATCAGGATAGCTCCAGGTGCTCCAGTATTGTAGAATAACTTTTCTGGCAGAAGGATAACGGATTCAACCCAATCTTTTCCAATGATCTTACTTCTGACAACCTTTTCTTGGCCTCCTCTAAATAAACATCCATTATCCACCACAAGCCCCACTCTTCCATCTTCTTTTGCGGAGGTCAGCATGTGTTGAACCCAAGCCCAGTCAGCACTACTTTGAGGGGGATAACCAAAAGAAAACCTCTCCCTGAAATTAACTCCCTTAAGCCTTTCATCGCCATATCCATCTTGATTCCATGGAACATTCGCAATGACTACATCAAACTGTTTTAGCCTTCCGTTTTCCCTGAACCTAGGATAATCGAGAGTATCACCGTTAGCCAAGTTTGCGTTCTTAATTTCATGAAGAAGTAAGTTCATCTGACATACGGCATAGATTTCTGGATTCCTCTCCTGCCCATACAGAAACAATTTTCTGGTTTCTTCCTCTCCATATCTTTCAGCCACATGCAAATGTGAAATTATAAGCATACCGCCAGAGCCACAGCAAGGATCATAAACGCTTTCTCCAGGCCTTGGGTCTAAAATCTCAACTATCAGCTTTATGACTTCTCTAGGAGTGTAGATTTCACCCTCTTTTGCCTTCTCAGGAGCAAACTTCATGAGTATGTGCTCATAAGCATCTCCGAGAACATCTGGAGAAACTTCTTCACCACCCAAATCATACTTGTTGAAAAGCTCCACAAGCTGCCTAAGAAGCTCCCTATTTTCCTGGTTTCTAGCAAACTCCAAGAAATCTACCCTGTTAATGACTCCTTGCAATTCCGTATTCAATTTTGCAATCTCGCTTATTCCCGTGGCAAGCTTCTCGGGTAAAGTTTTAACTTCTCTCGTCACCTCGTCCCAAAGAAATTGTTTGGGAATGTTAAAGGTATGGTGAACTTCCTTTTCTGCTTCCTCCTCAGCCTCCTTTTCAGATAGACCATATTCCTTAACTATCCTCTCCTTAACCTGAAGTTTCTCACTTTTCCACAAATCGTTCAACCTCTTCAAGAAAAGCAAAACAAGGATAAACTTGTAATCCACAGCAGTCCTTATCAAATCTGCAGCCCTATCGACAAGGGAATTTAGCTCTTCACGCGTCACTTTTTTCGGGAATAATATTCGTTGAGCCATTCCATCACCTTCATTTTTTATAGGGCTTCAAACTGTTGTTAAAATAAACTTTAGCAGGTCCAATAGCTTTGGACTTGATATATCCTTGGTTTTCTAAAGCCTTTAAGTATCCAGCAAGAAAGGTTCTATTCACGTTTAATTTCTTGGCCAACTCCTTAACAGGCTGCCCAGGGTCTTTCTCCAACAGCTCAATGATCCTAGGAGTCAGGTCGCCATATTCCTTCGTTTTCTTCACCCAAATTGAGTTGGGTTTTTGTTCATATAAGTTTTTGCACAAGTGTTAACTAATGTGTTAATCCAGCCCACGCCACTTTCTTTCTATCCCTTTAGCGGTTTTTCCGCAGTTGGAGCATTTCTGGGATAATAAAGCTAGGCCTTCAGGCATTCTTTTCCATGTGGTTTTACTACCCGCAGCTGCGCTTTGACTTCTGCGTGCAGCTTTATGGCTAGGCCACCACAGAACTTCTAAAGTTTCTTGGTCACAAAATGGGCATGGATAAATTAACTTTTGATGAGGCACAATACAATTACCCTTTACTGAGATAATATACTCTAAAGATAAAAATAGAACCTAAATTTGAATAGAGGATGAATGTTGTTAAAGAGAATAGTTGACAGCTACATGAAGAAGGTTTCTGGAATAGAGGAGCATTGTGGTAGATGTCTTAAAACAGAGAGATGGGGAGGAAGCGTTGTTTTAATGGTTGTGGATGCAGCCTTCACATCAATTGGTTTGAATTACTTTACGGCAGTCGTTCCAAAGGTTGAGGAATTCAACAAAAAGTTTGTGGAAAATGAGAAGATAAAAAATCTTAAAGACCTTACGAAAGCGGGTATAAACGAGTTAAGAAAAGTATGGAAGAATAAGAGGTCATGGGTTATCGCGAAGAACATAGCCTCCTATTTGTCAACTCTGAGTGAAGACGATAAAACAGCTCTCAGAACTTGGGCAAGAAGTGCCAGCCTTGAAAAGTGGAGAGAAGATCCTATTGGAAGGATTAAAGGAGTTGGACTAATTACGTTTCAATATTTGAGAATGATGGGAGGCGTTAATACTGTAATGCCTGATAAGATAGTCAAAAGAGTGATAAATGAGATTTTGGAAAAGGCTGGCTCTAAGCCTGTGAGCAACGATATAGAATTTATAGAGAAAGCTGAAGAAGTTGCTTTAACCTGTGGATATAGACCAATAGAGCTTTGCTGGATGACGTGGCTTGTTCAACAAGAAGGAAAAATGATGAGAATGGAGAAATATTCAAACATCCTTTCAAAGATTTGACGTTAAGTGTTCAAGATTTTCTGAGTAATGGACAATCCACCAGTTGTATTCATCGATGAGTTTAGCTAAGGTTTTCCTAACATACTCTTGTCCAAGTTTCTTGCTCGGAAGTTCTACGCAAATTCTTTCTACAATTTCCTTTTTACCACATTTGCTCTTTGTTGCTTCCTTCTCTAGCGCCTCTTCTACTTCCCTTTTTACAAGCTTCAGAAATTTCAGGTAGCCTGTTGCACTTCCTGCAACTCCGTATTTTTCCCTAATATCAGCGTCCCATATCACAAAAAGTTCTGGATTGAGTAGGTGTAAAATCTTAGAGATTGCTGTGGCTCCGATGTATTTGACCTCTGCTGAGCTATAGGCTTCTTTAATGGCATCTGCCATTTCTATATCCTCAAGGTTAATATCTAGTAAACTTTTACCTCGTAGCTTCTGGAAATGTTCTTTAGAGTTACGTAGTTGCTTGCTAAGTTGTTCCCAGTCCAAATCCTTTCTATCTACAGTTCTCCCCATTCTCCCCCACCGGATGAGAAATATCTTAATTATCTCCTTCGCATGCTCTGTTTCCAACGTGCTCAGGTTAGCTCTAGCACCTTCGAGCTTCTCAAGAGCCTTAAAATACACGTACTCGCCAAACCAGAAGGAATCCTCAAAATTTTTAATGCCCTCAATCAATTCCCCATATTTCATAACTCAATCCCAAATAACTAGCTCTTTTGCCTTCATTTGAATAGAAAGCGTGTGCAATCCCGCATTAAAGTAAAATGGCCGTATCTTACGTTAAGAAATACCAAGCTGAGTTTCAAAATCTCTGTACGCTTTCTTACGTTTAAAGAGCTCGTTGATTTTTTCAACTTCTATTATTTGGATCTTATCCCGAATCTCATGGAATGTTCCTGTTAAGAACTCGTGAGCCTTCACAACATCTTTTTCGGTAACAATCAAGAAGATGTTACTGTTCCAAAGATCATGAGCATGTTTTAATTTACCAATAGCATGTTGCAGGTCTCCGCCAATTTGGACCTCAAAAACATATGTAGGCGATCCCTTCTCAACTCTTCTCCAAACCACATCTAGTTGACCGCCATCCATGTCGTACTCTCTTTCAGAGATCAATTTTTGAAGGCGTCCGATTTCAACGAGTTTTGCTTTAATTTCTTCATGAAGAGAAATTTCCCTCTTTTTCACTACTTTGACCTCTACGGCTTTTGCCATCTCAGCAGCTTTTGGATTAAGAAGCTGAATAATTTCATCTGCCGATTCCTGGGTAACGGATTGAAAACCACCACGAGGAATAAGTTTTTCGGTAACTATTTTGTTAGTTTCCCATCTGTCTTGTGGCAAAGAATATTCCACATCAAACTCAAATCGATTAGGCCAAATTACTTTGCCTTCCCTAACTTCTTGCGGCCAAAGTGGCTTATCTTGTTTAAATTTTGTGCGCACAACTCCGTATCCAATTATACCCCCAACAGGGCGAGTTGCATAAAATAGCACACGGTCTCCCTCAGAGAGGCTTTCCCAGAGAGCTTCTTGTCGAGGGGTTGCTTTAAGTCCCCAAATACAACCATGTTCAAAAGCAATTTGCCAATGCCCTAGCTGACCTACTGCAAGCCACCACTTCGGCATAATCACCACAGTTTATTAATTGGTTTCTTAAAATGATAAATCTTTTTCATTATCTTTTTGTAGCTGTGAACTTTTTAAAGCCTCAAGGATCAGTTGCTTAAGTCCAGACCTTCTAACCTTTTCGCTCCAAGTTGTATGAAGAACTGCCAAAAACCGCAGAAAATAACACTCTTTTATCACAATGGGTCTAAAATATAGAAAGTACCTCTTTATTTATAGGCTGATGCCCAAAAGGAACGTATCCCTACATCAATAAAAAGTTTGTATTATGCTCCAAATAGAAAAATGTTCGATTTTTAGTATTCGATTTTCAAATAGCGTTTATTGATAATCGTTTTTCGAAAAAAAGCTTTATTTAAAACCTTTAATATAGAATCGTAAGGGTAAACGTAAATTGTTGCTCGTAATTTACAATTATCCTAAGTTGACGTCACGCCACGACACCAAAGATAGAGCCTTCTTAAAAACAATGCACATACTGAATCTCTGAATCTCAAATCAGGTGAATAAAAATGCAACAACCACCTATTGCAGATCAAGTTCTCCAATGGAGTAGTGAATTGACGGGCGAGCAATCCTTTACGCTTTCGTGTTATTATTGGACGGAACCCGTTAAGAAAGCGCTTTTTCGTTTAACTCGATATACGGCTTATCTTGGAGGAATCATCGGATTAATCGGCACTGGAAAAACCTCGGCCATGTACGCTCTACGTGATAAAATTGAACAACAGGCTCTACTTGATAAAATTGAACAGAGAATGAAAAACGGCGAAATAAAAACGTTTGAAAAATATGTTTATTGTATTACATGGCGAGTTGATAAATTCTGGGATGTTGTCGATGTTTGCAAGAATGATTATTGGAAAGAAGAATATCGAAGGAAACTTTTAGATGAATACGAGAGACTACTGAAAACTAAAAAAGAGAAACCTGATCTGTCAATGATCCACATTGACGAAATGGAAGAAGTACTCCCGGAAAAAAAGATAAACGCTATACGCGAACAAATAGCGATCGGATTTTTAGGGAGAAAAGCGTACGCTATTTTAATTGATTTTCCGGACTATTCGAGGAAAGGTTCATGGATGATAAACCGAGATTTAACCGATTTTTATAAATTCTGGGTTAAATTAATAGAATACAAAGCAAACCCAACCAACGTTATTGTTTGCCTCCAAAAAGAGCTTGTTATGGCGCATCCACATTTTTTCCTTGGCAAAATTGACAAAATTATGCTTAAACCCTTAACTTCTTCACAACTTTTGGAAGCATACAAACAAATTTTCGACACATACGAGCCATTTTCAGAGGATGCTTTACGTTATATCGCTGAATTATCTCGCGGCGTATTCAGGCGGTTTAAAAAATATATCAAATTTTGTGTGGAACCTTACGTTATCAATGCACGCACCGACCTTATAAAACTAGACGAAATTGATAATTACGTTACTCCTGAAGTACTAGAGGAAGACCTTGACCTCGAAATGAGCGAAATATTCAAAAGTAAACAGAAAACGACACAAGCGTTTGCCATCATGAATCTGGTTCGCAAAAAACAGCCAATCAATCAGAAGGAAATAGCCGAAATCCTCGGGATTCATCCAGGTCTTTTAAGTGGAATCATTCGTAATCTAGAAATGCATAGGTATTTAAAAACCAAACCTGGTAAAGGCTCTGAAGTGCTCGTTGAGCTGATTTGAGATTCAGAGATTCAGTATGTGCATTGTTTTCACAAGAAGGTCTGGGTACAGGAAAGTTTCGTGAGATGATACGAACGGAATTCTTAACATACATTACAAGAACGAGTGATCCGGAAAGTGCACGGTGCTCCCAACAATTTTAAACCTTGCTGGAAAATTTTTGGTCGCCCTTTACGAAAAACTTAAAGATTCGGAAGTTAAGAGTCTCAAACCATGAACGTACCTAAAGGATTATTCCTTAAGCTGTGGGTTCGGTGACTTAGTTATTTTGCGATCCGGAAGGTACGCTATGCTGTGCGTGGGTTTTTTGAGTTTATCATGATAGGTCTCGGAATATTCACAAGAGTTTCGCGAATTGTCCTCTAGAGGCACCGCGAAAAGAGTATCGTCGTCACAGCGAACTTTGGCGGAGATTATCAGATACGGTCTCGGAAACAGATCAAGAATTTTCCGATTCGGGCGAACGGTCCTTTATCACAATTCGCCTTGTGGGAGACCCGCGTGGTAGACGTAAGGTTCCGTGTATGGCAAAATTCAGACTTTGCGTTAAGAGTCCCCCGGGATACAGGGAAGTCTAAAGGTGAAGGGGCTAAACGTCCAAATTCTGAGGCTGACATAAACTATGTCCGGATGATATTCGGAAGAACGCGCAAAGAGAATAGGGGTTCACGTTTCTGATTTACCAACTCCACAAAGTCTACCAACTCCAGAGGAATGGATGGAAGTTTTTGGGAAAGAAAGGTTAAGTGGGAAAAAAGGTGATTTAGACAGTTTACAAGCCTTCACCTGTATATTCACCTACAATCTTTACCTCTTTGTTTTCAGTCACGATAAGCACTCCTATAGGTAATTTATGGTATTCGAGAGTATTGAGCAAAGTGTCCCCCCAGAAACCTTTCGGAATAGCAATGTAGCAGGGCACATTTCTGAATTCTGGAATGGTTTTATAATTTAAACACTGACCGATAGCCCTTTGAATTTTGGACCTCCCATAACCATAACCACCTTTACATTCGATAGCAATAGCGTGTTGGTTTTTAGTGGGTCCAGCAATTATATCGAAATGCCAAGCTCCATGAATAACCCAGTCTGGATGTTTCGACTTTATCCATCCCTTTACTGCTTTTTTGACTGCGAGTTCTTCCAAACCTATGCCCTCCGTTAACAACCTTTATTTGTTTCATAGTCTAACAAAGAGTATAGTTCTCGGCGGCGAGGTCAAGCGGTTAACCGATCCAACGTCTGGAGTGACGTGAATCGGCGCATGTCGCGCGTACGTGCTCCGTTTAGCCTCACCTTTACCGATACTACATTTCCGATTCTGTTGATCTTTTTACAAATTCTTTCCATTCATCTATAGGAATTTTTAATTCAAAAAGGTCTTGCCGATAAGGAGCATTAAACCCCTCAACAAATACGAAACATTCAATTCTACATTGAAACGTTTTTTCGATGCATTGATCTAAAGACACAATTTTATCTTTTGTCATCTTCAAGAAAAATTGGGAACCGCCCATAGAATTGGCGCTAACAACTCGTTTATATAAATCAACATCTGAACCGACGTTTCGGAAATTTCCTTTAACATCAAATCTAACATTGTATAGAATTCTATCAACTACGATTTCGAAGCCCATATTATTTTGAATTAGAAGATCAATAAATAATCCCGGATAGCCCGATTCATGATAAGAGTATGGTCGTATTTCCTTTCCTCTTAATTGAATTTGGGGCGTTGGGTTCTTCCTTGCTTGTATGTATCTACTAATGGCATTTCGGCATATTTCCGACCAACTAACCTCGGGAAATTTATCCATCTCGGTTTTTAGTTCTTCGGGAACACTTATTGTAACGTTTGGCAAGTGAATTCACTTCCTTTTACAATAAATCCGTAAGAGCACGAAATATATAAGCTTTTCTATAGCGCTTTTTTATTACCGCGTACTGAAATTTCTGCTGAAACTAGGGAACCCCAGTGGGTTTGTCGGTTTCCCCGGGTTTTCGGGGTTTTCTTTGACCGGGGGTATCAAAACTCAGGTGAGCCTGTGTCCTTGGATAAAATAAGCTCGTTTTGAACTTTGTTTGTGGATATGGCTAAGGAAAAGGCTTTACGCGCGTACCAGTACCTGATTTGTTGTTCAATACAACCTTACGAAACCCCTGAAAAACTCAGTATCTATTTTTGGAGAGCGGGCGCAGAAACACTTTTCCAACAGAATCTGATAATGGTATTGCATGGACATTAATTCTGCTCTCCAGATTATTGGCGTTATAGTCGAATTCTATGCAACTGTTTTAAGCATTGTTTTCGGTATCTATGTGATTTCTTGGCGTCGCCTTCGAGAAAGAGGAGATAGAAGATTTAGAGCTCTGCAAGTAATATTTTGGATATTCTTTGGTTGGTGTTTTTTGATAATAGGACACTCGTTTATGTCCATGTTTGTAATCGCAACTTCGCAGCCACATATACTTGACCTAGCTAACCTTGTGGGTGGAACTATACTTTGGAGTTTCCTAGGAATGTTAGTCTTACTTACACTTACGGTTTACTTGATGCTGGAGCTTGCAGAATAGGTTAAAGTAAAGAAAAGCAAAAAGGGGGTGCGTCAAGCCTTGAAAATACCAGCACGGATCTTCTTGTTTAATACATCTTGAAAGGCTATAGCCGCAACATTAGCTTTCTTCACTATCTTCCACAGCTCCACTATATCCAAACATTTGATGGAAGCAGGGTCAAGATGTGGATCAGTCGTTACATACCATCTCTCAGGCTCAAGCCAGAAACCTCCATGAGCAAGACTATTGCGTAGTTCTCTATCGAAAGCTTCGTTAAGCCTGGTAGCGGGAGGGTAAACTTTTTCTAATTCGCAAATGAGTTTGAATAGCGTCATTTTCCTTCCACGAAGGAATTTATTATCCAAAAAGAACACCATTGAGAATCTGAAGACCGACTCAACATTTATAAGGAAGTTGCAAAGCAGTGATTGAGCCCATAGGGACACCTGGTAATCCTTCGTGAAACCCAATTGAGCAAAGTAGTCAGAGAGTTTCTCTCCTTTCATTGGTTCAAAAAGACTCCACATAAAATTAAGGGCCTGTCCGAAGTTTCTTGTCATTTGCCATATCTTAACAAGCATTTCTCTGTCATGATACGAGAGTTTAAGACCCTTTCTGAGGAAATTTTTGTTATCCAGTTCATCAAATAATTTGTTGAATAGCTTTGTCATTTCATCGTAGAAGGAAACGAGGGGTAGTTCAATCTCATCTCTATGCATAATCTTTCCCCGCATAAAGTTTTGCTGTTTGTCAATAAAGTTATCGCATCTCGCTTAACGACTGAAAAAGCGTCGCTACCTAACACTAACCCTTAAGCCTTCATCAGAGGACTATTAGCCAGGCTGGGACAAGTTGATACCATCAAAAAAAGGCGCTAGCTGAGCACTCGTAGCCAGCTTTGTCATGGATTTGTTTAAGCCTTTGTAACAACCTTCAAACTGATTTGCTACTATTAAACTGGCAAAAAGTTAGCGATGAAGAGGGAATGATGACTCATTTATGGTTGGGTATTGTGAACTCCATGACAAACCAGTTGATCAAGTAAAGGCGAGTCACATTATTACCTTTAACGTTTAAAGGTGCGAACTTGAATAAATATATCCTTACCACGGGACAACAACGTGGTGTGGGAGGCTATCGGCGAACGATAACCTTCCTGTTTCGCAGATTATGAACCACCCGCCAGCCATCGCGTAAATATCCCAGAAGGTTGGCCTCATCGATTTCCTCGAAGTGTTCACCACAATCCTCATTGGGGCAATCTGCGGATTCTTCGTTTGTTTCCGCTTTCCTTCTCTTTTTGATTTCTTCCTCTATCGCCGCGATCTCATCGCTCATATCTTTGGCTTTACGCATAACGAATATGGTTTTTAATTGCGTGTCTGTTATTCCCATGCTTTTCGCTATTGCCAATAACGCTTCCTTTTTGGCGATTTGTTGCATGTCCTCTGTTATTCTCGCTGCTATTGGTTGCGTAAATTCAAGCAACGGCATGGCTTCTTTATACGCTGCACGTAATTGTTCAATCGCCGGCCTGCTGTATGGAGCTTCTTCACCTTTAACTTTTCGTCCACGGATTTTCCTTGCCCAATTCGGGTGAATTTTTATCTCTTCAAGCGCCGTCTCCACGTATCGCCTCGCATCATGCCAACCGAAAATAACGCCTGAACGCTGACCAAGAGCTTCCGCGATTTTTGAAAATGCGTCATAGCCGAGTGATTCAAACGGAGCATTTATTTGGATCCAGATGTGGGTTTCGGGAGTTACTTTTCGGCCCTTAACTCTCTCTAAATAATCTTTGTAATCGATCAAATCACGTCTGGCTTCAGGTGTAAGGAATGTGTGTTGTTCTACGCCTTTATATTTGCCTCTACCATGTCCTTTAATAAGAACATCTGGTAAGGCGATATGAGGAATCTCCTGTTTTTCCCAATCGGGCTCTAAATGTTTCCATTGAATTTTGCTTAACGTATCCTTAGCTATGGCGGTTGACCACGTAAACGTTATAAGCGATCTATCACGAGGATTTTGAGCTGCACGATAGATTTTCAATAACTCATCTTTACTATGCTTTCGATAAGGTTTTTGCTTTATAAAAGATATTTGTCCGCTGGCTTTAGCTAAGTCTCTATAATTGTGTTTAAAGAAGGATTTAACGGCGATTACTATAGTTCCTTTAATTGAATCCGGAATCTCTAAATCTTCATTGGTTACAAATTGATCTAATATGTATTCTGCTTCTGTGCTTCTTGGATCATCTTTAAGAGCCAGCAATTCATGTGGATTTTTTCCTACGATTTTACAGAATAACCATAATAACCATGCGTTTTGCTTCTTCTTCTGTAACTTTCCAATCCACGTCATAACTTTTGGATAATCCTTTGCCCAGCGTTCGATGACTTCGCTCTCTGTTATCTCATATTTTCTTTTTCTGCCCAATTTCATCGCCTACGTTTTTTGTTTTAAAAGTAGGCTCCGCCTTATTTAAAGTATTGCCTTGTGGTTAACTTTTTCTATCAAAGTATATGCTCTTCCCCTTTGCAGAGACTGGAATTCCCATGATGACGCTTGCTTCAGGCAGGAGGTTTAGTCGCCTTGCTGCGGCTCCGATTCGATACATTATGCGGTTGTCGACG
>Ga0315314_1000543_pt1 | contig 40720 bp, 64 predicted proteins | sample TDP9_MG_FD_203631 | JGI IMG/M metagenome (GOLD analysis project Ga0315314, IMG submission 203631) | Freshwater sediment microbial communities from Lake Towuti, South Sulawesi, Indonesia - TDP9 | ecosystem: Environmental > Aquatic > Freshwater > Lake > Sediment | place: Indonesia: South Sulawesi... | reverse complement strand
TGGTCTTCTGAGGACTTGAAGTCAAAGAGGTGGTCCTCATTTATTTGAAGCGGTATCCAGTCATAATTGAGGTTGACTGACAGATAGGCGGTATCGGGGCCGTAGTTGTGAGCAGCGGCACTTATCCATGGTCGGAATGGCCAGTCAAGAAGGATAGCAAGCGGCTGAATCTGATCGGTAACATTAAGGGTTCTCGGGTCCACACGTCCTAGAAACTCCTCTTTCTTAAAGTGCTCGTTTAGCTTAGTTAAAGCAACCTGGATATCGTCGAGCATGGTAAGCTGCAGGAGGGTGAGCGGATTCAAGCCTTCGTCCAGGGCTTCCGGGCGCTCCCAGATAACCGTGTCTTTCTTGATAATCTCGCCCATTTTCCTCTCAATAAGGTCGTTATCACTCATACTTTATCAGCTCCCTGGTAACAATAATTTTCTCAATGAGCCGGTCTGAGCCTCTGACAAACTGCCATTCCTGTTTATTGGCAAAGACAGGCCGCCCGATGATGCCAGTTTCTACTCGGGGCTGGGGAGGCTCATTTATTGCCTGAGCCACGGGCAAGTCCGATTGGGAATAATAATTTCGGCTGGCCGTCCCCACTCGTGTGGTTAAGGCTACGGCAATACCTATCCCAGCCAGTCCCGCCATACCAAGCAGTAAAAGCAAACCTAATCCTAGACCGCCTTTATCCATCTGTTGTTCCTTAGCCCGGCTTCAACCAATAAACAAGGAGAGCAGAAACTATACCACCGGCGACAGCACCAATACCTAGGGCCTGAGCCGGCTCGGGTAGTTTGAAACCAAGATAAAAGAGAAAACCTGCTAGAGCCAAGAGGCAAAGGCTGATAATGATACGCCCTATCTCTCTGACCACTATTCCTTGCCTCTTATCTTATCGACCGTTCTCTTCACCTGGTTGGGACCGGCCTCTTTACAGCACTCCTTCTTGCGAAGAATCGCTATAGTTTTCATTAACTGTGACTTCTTGAAATTCATCTGCCTCCCTTACACCGTTATCTGCGGCACGTAGGTTACTCTCAGTAGCTCGTTATTGTTAACTATTATTCCTGGAGCAACTACATCACGGGCGATGAGCACGGGGTAGGCCAAACCCTGAGCTGTTGAGGAGCCGGTTTCGTTACTAATAGCAGCCGACTGTATGCCTACCTCCTGGACTGTAATAGCTGAGCCACAGTAATTGTGGAAGAATCGTTTAATGGTGAAAGAACCATTTGGGTTAACAAAACTTAGAACCGATAGCTCACAACCCCCATATTCAAATTCACCTTGGCTCTGTCCGTTTTCCTGGAACATACAGCATGCGCCCAGATTCTCACTCCAGCTAACACCAGAGTCGCCGCTACTCAAATATCTGGTATTGGAGGAAGCTGCTAGTCTTATAGCCCGCTCATATGTGGCACCCCCATAATCGTATCTCCAGTTAACATAATTGGAGGAATTGCCACCGCAATGAAGCACAACAAAGTAGATATGGCCAGCGTAAAGGTCAACAGGTGTTCCGAAAGTGCAGGTTATGAATGACCCAGGGCTAGCCGCTGGTATTGATGCTTCGGCTATCGTGCCTGTAGCGATTACCGTGTCACCTGGGACCTTTCTGTCATAAGTTGATTTAACTCCCCTCAACTCGACGGTCAGGTTGCCAGGGCTACCCGTTTTCCAGATTTTAACCGCAACTGAGGCACACCTATGGTCAACTAAGGGCATAAAAGGCTGCGCAGCCCACTGTGTGCTGTAAACCTTGAAGTTGAAATCATCGTTTACGGTATACTGTTCGAAGGTAAGCGGGGCGCCATCGGGAGCTCTTATACCATTGCCAATTCTATGTCCGAGACGCACATCAGTGGGGGTAACCACAGTATTGTCGGTGCCTACTTGAATACCCAGGTCGCAACCCATCAATATTAGAGGACGGCTAAGCCAGTTGGCATACGTTAATGGCATCATACTGAAACCGGCGGAGCCCCCGATTCGGTTATGGCTTATTAGGTAATCACCGTATGCCTCCCCGAGGACGTCTATTGGATTACTTTGATTATCAACAGTAGGGATGTTAAATGCTGCTGCTGGCTGGAGCTGGTAATGAGCAATATAGAGCATGCTCATAAAGTTCTTGATAAAGCTCCTTGACCACTGCTCCCGCCGCTCGAGACGCAGCATGTCCTTGTCAAATCTTTCCAGTATGAGCTTAGTTCTAATCATCATATCCCTCCTTAAGCCACAACCTGGGGACGATAGTTCACTGTCAGAGTTTGTCCGTTGGGGACTAGGATTCCGCCGGCAATTACATCTCTGATGGTCATAAAGGAGAAGTTTGTTATATACCTGCCAGCGTAAACATAAAGGCCGATTTCGTTAACAGTTATGCCAGCACCACTGCCGTTAGCAAAATCACGGGTGATGGTGAACTGCGAAGTAGTAGCATCACTAGCCGGTGCACCAAAGGTAACAGCCGAATATTGGAGTTGTCCGGCACCGACGCCATGAGCAATGAGTGCACCAAGGTGGTAGTCGTTTATTGTTGGGGCAGCACCGTCAGTTCCTACTACGATTCCATAGGTGGTGATGCCAGCGCCAGCGTTGGCACTGAAGAGATAGCAGGTTGAGGCGACGTAGTGCAGGGTGTTGGTAATGTCCCGAAGCTGATACTCAGGAAACTCTCCAATAGAGTAGAACTGGACCCATAGAAGCTCCAGGAGCTGGCGGACAAAGCTCTTTGACTTCATGATGCGGTGGTCGGTTATTTTGCCATCTTTGTCCTTGACAGTAAGCTCTAAAATTGCCCCTAACTCACCAGGGAGCAGCAGATGAGGTATTTCGTCTTCCTTAATGACATCCAGTTTTGGTTTCATCATCTTAATTTCGGCTGGTTTTAGCACATTCCCCCTCCTAACTTAATTTCTCACACCAGGATTGCGCCCCTTTTGGCTGAGTAGTGATATTGACAAAGTTGGTTACCCGATATCGTATCCAATACCAGTTGAGTCCAGCTACAGCAACAGTGGCCCAGTCACCTTGAGGGGTATGGGAGAATTTCTGTAAGCCACTGGCCATAAACTGGTTGGTTCCATCCACTGGGTCTATACAGGCTGTCCAGGCAGCGCCATTCCAGTATTCCTCAGTCATTGCCCAGTTACCGACGCCCGCGGTGCTGATGTTGAGCCACATCCAGTTAAAGGGATAATTCCAGCCGAAGTAGTAGGCATCATTTACCGCTGGTGCTGCGGGGAGCAGTGTCATGTCGTTTATAGTCGGATTTTGAGCGGCAGCCGTTTCATCGGTCTGGACACCTCCATCATCGGCGACAGCCCCATCAACTACCTTTTTCAGTCCCCACTGCCTGGTAATGGGGACATTCTCGTTATCTGTCTGGTCCGGAGTCACTATGGCCTCGGCATCAACTAAGGCTATGGTAGCGTCAAGCCGCTTAATCCAGTTAGGCACATCATCTAAGTAGTTTTCCCGGTGCCAGCTGGTTATTGGAGCAGGCTCGTCATCGATATGGTCTGGGGTAACTATGGCTTCGGCATCAGTGAGGGCAATAAAGACGGGGAAGTAATACTTTAGTGCCCCACCTTTGGGCGCCCAGACCGGTATCTTGCCATAGCCGGTAGAGGTGAGAGCATAGTCCAGTGGCCCCGTAGGGATCCGTATCAGGATATTAGTATCCTTTACCACCAAGTCCCCTTTAGACATAGATGCTGCTACCTGCTTGATGTTGGTAATTCCCTTGGTCTGCCAGTCCTTATCAACATCTATATCAGTTTCCGAGAGCCTGCCTCTCTTGACTATGAACACGAGAAGTCCCATTTAATAACTCCATATCGGGTCATTTCCCATATCTTGAGCGGTTAGCATTTTGCCAATCGAGTCGGTAGTCAGTTTTACTAGCCGCGTTCCATCAAAAAACAGCATGTCACCTTTAGCCATAGCCTCCGCTAGTTGCTTCAGGTCGGTAATCCCAAAAGCCTGCCAGTCCTTGTCAGCGTCTATATCAATTTCCGAGAGCTTGTTAGCGGTAAAGGTCGGTGATACAGCGCAGCTCATTTAGACCTCCGCATAGAGTAAGTTAGCCTGGTAAATTTTACCGGCACCACCAGCGTTCACATTGGTTATAGTGATTGAAGAGCCAGCATCTGCCGGCAGCCCCTCGTTCAGAGCTACTGGCTGGACATCTTCCATAGTTCCAGCCCCGCCGAAGACAATCCTCTTTGACTTAGCTGCTCCCCCTGAAGTCCAGTTGAGCTTAAAGTCGTTGGCTTCCTGACATGAAATAAAGAAGCCGTAGATATAGCCGTTCTTCCCAACTGGCACGGCCTGGGTAACTAAGGCTGTTCCTGCTCCAGGTGCGGTCTGCTCAGCGGCATGAGTCCATGTAGGACTGACATCACGTCCCCAGCGCTGGTATCGGGATAGCGTTATATCGGCGGGAGCAGTGACACCTCTTACCGCATATGAGTCACCAGCAGCCACGCTAACTCCGCCAGGGAGAGCGGCAAATGTAATCTGAGTATCGGTGTTGGCGCTTATGACCCGGAAGTATTCCTTGCCATCACTCTTGATAATCTGAATGATGCCGCCAGCCCAGGCATTAGTCGTCCAGCTCTTGGTCGCATCGTCAACGGTAGTGTTTCCCCCACCAGAAGCCAGACCGCCATCTACAGCAACCTCAGTCTTGCGAGCTAGGGCCAGTTCGAGATTCTTTAGACCGATACCATCTCCACCTGACATACTAGCCCTCCTCTTTTACAATCTCACATTCGCCTATCTTCTCCTCCTTGGGGGCATAGGTAAGATGGAGATGGCACTTGGGCATCCCAGCATACGACCCGGGAGGATTATGGAAAGACCAGTGCTTGCCCTCGATAATGAGGCGAACATTGTGGGTATTACATTTATACACTTCCACCGACTACCTCCTTTAGCTGGTTATACATGTAACTGAGTAGCGGAGCGTAGAACTCGTCGTAGAACGACTTTTCCATCAGGGCCGGCACAATTTGGAGGCTCATAACAGCATTAACTGCCGTTCCATTAACAGTTGAGAAACGGATATCCTGGTGCTTGACATAGAACTCACCGAAGTCGATAGTGCTCGGTCCAGTGATGGCCACACCCTGGGGAGTAGCCAGCTCGCCGTCAACGAAAATATTGAGGACGATAGCCGGGTCGTAGAAGTCGGAGGTAATCAGGCAGAAGCGCCGGGTATCTATATAATTTAACGGTAAGGTTAAAGTGAAATCGGTAGTTACACCCAACGGAATCGCCCAGGCAAGTCTAGATTGTGGGAACTGGGTCATGCCCTTGAGCCTCATCGCCTGGATTATGCCGTTCAGTGCCTCAGGGTCTTGGGGTACAAAGACCATGCCTGCCTTCAATTTGGCCTCAACTGTAATGGGCGGAGCTCCAGGGACAGTGAACCGCTCAGCAATGGTCACTAGACGTGCTACGCCCTCGGCTATTGCCTCGAGTAGCTTAAATAGATAAGGCCAGTTACCCTCCGGGGGAGCTGCCTCGGCCTTAGCGCTGGCAATGAGACCGAAAACAAAGCCCAAAAAGGTTCCCGCGAGCCCACCAGAGATTAGGCCCCCCTGTTGTGTTCCCTTTTCTTGCACCATTACAGCACCCCCTTAGTTTTCCTCAACGCAATATAAGGAGACCAATTCTCCAGCAGTAATATTCAGTTTCCTCATAAGACACCAGCCTGAACTTTTTCAAAGACATCCCCTGGGAGTTCTTCTTTGGTAGCTAACCCAAACCTGGCTCGTAGCGTATTCGTTATCCGTATACGCTGGTAAGTGTAGCGGAAAAGGTGAGGACCCGGGGCGACTGCCCCTTGAGTGGTCAGCCGAATCTCACGAATAGCCGGGATAAAGCAGGCAACCTCACCGCCAGCGACAAGGGACATAGGGAAGGTTGGTATATCACGGTAACTCGCATCATCATCACGGTCTACAATAAAGCGTATGATATTGGCAGCGCCGCCCGGGTTCGCTGCCATCCTGGTGAGCACGACAATTTCATCCTTCTTGGGATAGATGCTCTCGATGATGTAGACGGTGTTGGCCAGGGCAATCGTTATCGAGCGGGAGTGAGTTTCCTCAGCCAAGACCTTATACTCACGCTCAATCTGCTGGCTGATGGGCAGGGGAAGGACACCCTTCTCCACTGAGTCGAAGATGTTATGCTTGTCAGCAATAGCCTTTTCCTCATCACTGAGGATGCCAGCGGGCACGACAAGCCTTCCACCCTTCCACTCGCCATAGAGGAGGATTTTGTGAGCGATGCTCGGCTTGTATGCCCAGACGCCGTAGTGAGTGGTATAGTTAGCGACAGCAGCAACACCAAAGAGGTTGTAATAGAGGATATCCCTGGTGACGAATCTCCAGGCGCCGACCAAAGCACTAATCATAGCAGCGGTATTCTCCTGCACCCGCAGGTCATCATACCTTGCTCTGAGCTCGACATTAGCATTAGCGGTCAACTGGATATTGGCAAGCTCGGTGACGTACGGTTTGAAACGTCTCAGATCAAGCACAGGGACGGCAACCTCAGTGCCGAGGGGAACATTGCCATACCAGCTATCCGGTAGGAGTTCAGGTGGAAACCTGACGTTCTTAATTGTTGCCTCAGCTATAGCCATAGTAACCTCCCAAAAACAGTATTGCCTCCATCGGAGACTTGCCGATGGAGGCAATATGTTCTGCTCAATCACCCGGCAAGCCTCCGGCGATGATTATTCAACTTAGGTAAACCCGACTAACTGACCAACACCCTCTCGCCTACTTCCCGATATCTAAGGGTGACCAGGTCGCCCAGGAGGGTATTGACATCGAGGCTGAAAGTCCTCGTTGTCAGCCTAGTTGGGACGGCAGCCACTACCGGACTGGCACCGATCTTGGTATGGGTCTGGGGTGCACCCAGATTCTGGATGCCAGTCGCACCGCCACCTGGAACTGTTGCCGCAGCCACAGCACCTAGAGGAGCACCTGCACCTACTGCGACAGTCACGGCACTAGCCTGCGCTGCCCCGAACACCAGGTCATGGGCGTGAACGGCATGGTCCCCAATAGTATCGGCGTTCGGCACCCTGATAATCTGGGCCGACACCACCGCACCAATATCGGGGGCTTCAGCTGGTATTGTTATCGGGTTAGGGGAGACAACGGCAGGAACTACTGGAAAACTAATTATTTTCATTTCATTCTCCTCCTTAGCTCCTCATCTCCAGCCTTACTCCCGTCATTGCTATCTGGACGGCGTTAGCAGCTACTACCGCACCGCTATCTCTGATAAGAGGGAAGCCAATCTCATTCCAGATGAGATATGGCGTGATGAGCTTAGGTACCGCCGCGAAGTAGGGATGGTCAACTGGCGCAAACGGGAATAGATGGCCATAGTTGAGTTCATTAATACCTACTGTGGTTGGGAACAGACTGGTAGGATCGGTTGGACCCTTGGGGTGATAATTACCGGCAATCCGCAGACCGGTTCTAGCCAAGTTGGCCCCTGCCTTTACCCCCAGCCCATTAACGAATAGGGCATCCAGTTCGTCGTACTCCCAGTACATATTCTCCTCTTCTTCGGCAACAGCTCCAGCGGTGAATCGGAATTGATAGTCGCCCTGCAAACCGTTGGTGGCCAAGAGGTTATAGGCATAGCGGGCAAAGGGGTTCACCTTCGGGATTTGCTGGTCCTTACCGCCAGGGAGAGTTAGCCACGACCCAGCCGTGATTGGAATGGCATCCTTATTGAGCCAGAGGGTGCGCTGCCTTGTCCTCTCAGTTAGGTAGTAAGGGAACTGCATCGAGCCAAACCTGGGCAGCTCGTCCTCCTTATAGACGTAGCCCCATAGACGGATGCGGTAGTCCTGAGTAATCTGGGTGGTTGGCCCAACGAGGGTAGCGACTGTGACATTTTGTCTGTACTTCAGGGTGGTATTTTTCATCGGGTCCTGAACAACCTTGGTTGGGTCAAGTGGCTGGCCAAAGGTATACAGGTCTCCACCCCAGATGCGGGTCTTTGGTGGAGCCATGCACGTAGCTCTGATACCGGATAGCGAGATGTATTGACCACGCGGCTCGCCATCCACGATAATAATGATTTTTCTTAGCTCCTCCTCAACGCCGGCCCCTGTTACGGGGGACCAAACCTCAGCAAAGACTATTTCGCCGCGCTCATTAGACTCAAGCTCGCCGAATACTGCTGCTGGTGTTGGCCGCCACCATGTATTGATGGCCTGGTTGCCTAAAACAGCGGCGTTGCGGAAGGCGTCGCAAAGACAACGTAATTCAAAGTGTTCCATAGATAACCTCCATGCTTCTTGAGATTTTTAATGGCACCTTTCGACTTTTAGAACTCCATACCAGCTCGGGCCATTTGCTGCATCCTCTGAGGTGCTCCCGCTGGCCCGGCAGGTAGCTGTTTTACTCCCTGACCGCCGCCTAACTGCCGTGAGCCTTCACCACCTCTAGCACCAGTGGGCAAGTAGGGCTTCAGCAAACCCGGCAGCGAGTAGCCAAGTATAGCTGCGCCACCGGAAGCTATACCTTGGAAGACGTCACCAATCATGCCTCTGGTGAAGAGAGCACCGGCTGCACCGACTAGAGGTACCCCAAGCAGGGTTCCCCAGGTGATGACTGGCTGCATAGCTCCAAGAGCTGGTGCCATGCTGATGATGACTCCCTCAGCTAGGCCGGTTACGCCGCCAACACCCAAGCCGATAACTGTCTCTGTCATCTCTTCTGCTCTTGGGGCTGCAAATGCTAATCCATCCATGTGCTTTTACCTCCTTTGTTGGGCAAGCACTCCCAGCAGAAAGAAAAGGCGGCGTAGCCTTCTAACTCTCTACATGAGAGTGCTACGCCGCCTTTACCTGACTCGACCTATCAGGCGGGACTGCAACCTGACCAAAAAGGAAAGGGGCTAGCCAGACCTTTCAGGTCTAGGTTGCTAGCCCCTTTTAGTTAGCCTTAGAGCTGCCGATGAAAATAAAAAGCCGCAGAGCCGATTTCCATCGGCAAGCTCTGCGGCTTAATTTAATTATACCATAGAATTATTTTCCGTGTTTGTCAAGTCTTTTTTTGGTAACTGACCGGGCATATTTTGCCAGAGTCCCAATGGTGACAATCGGTATATTAAATCTTCTGGCCAATGCCCTGAGCTCCGTAGCATTCATCATATCTCCATTATCACTAACCAGCTCACACAAGACGCCTCCTGGGTAGAGGCCAGCAAGCTGACATAGCTCAACGACAGCCTCAGTATGACCATTGCGCCCGATTAGCCCATCGGGGTGAGCGCCTAAAAGCATGACGTGACCTGGCCGGGCTAAGTCTTCTGGCTTCGTATTGGGGTCAATTATTTTCCTGATGGTAAGAGCTCTATCTTTAGCCGAAACCCCCGAGTTTTCTACCTCTCGAGCATCCACCGGGCTGTAAAATGGGGTATCAGAGACCCGGTATCGCGAAGGGAGACTATCAATTTGGAGTTCCTGAAGCCTTTTCCTTGGCAATGCCAGACAGAGGAGTCCAGAGGCAACCTTGGCCAGAAAGATGATAGCCTGAGCAGTTATTTCTTGCGCCGGAATAGCCAGATCAGCCTCATTCTCGTTTTCGGAGAAGATGATGACAAAGCGTCGCTCGGTAAAGGCTTTTATTGCTTGGTTCACTCGGGTAAACATGGCTAATCACCACCAAAACGTCTATTGCGCTCTGCGTAAGCCTTCAATGCCTTCTCAAGCTCTATTGTATCAAAATCCGGCCAAAAGACGGGAGTGAAGTAAAATTCGGCATACGCTGTTTGCCAGAGCATGAAGTTTGATAGCCTAAATTCATCGGCCGTCCTGATTACCAGATCAACATCGGGTATTTTAGAGGTATAGAGGTAGTGGCTGACTATAGATTCATTGACTGGCTTTCTAGGCGTCCCATCAGCAATTAGCCGGCGCAGGGCGTCAACAATTTCTACCCGTCCGCTATAATTAAAAGCGAGAAGAAGGGTTAGACCTTTGTTGTCGCTGGTGAGGTATATTGCCCCAGCTATAGCTGCCTGGAGGCTCTCGGGGAGTTCATGCAGGCGGCCAATATGCTTGAGCTTGACGCTATTCTTATGGAGCCAAGGAGTTTCCTTCTGTATCCACTCCTCGGTAAGTCGGAAGATAGTTTCAATTTCTTCCTGAGAGCGCTTCCAGTTATCACTGGAGAAGCCCCAGATGGTCAAATAATCCAAGCCTTTATCTATAAGCTGGGCCACGATATCGTGCATCCTCTCAGCTCCAGCCAGATGTCCATTGATTCTAGGGAGTCCTTTGAGAGTTGCCCAACGACGGTTGCCATCAGGAATAATAGCTATATGGTTTAGTCCTTCTAGATGCTCCATCTCTCATACCTTGTCGTATTCAGCAATCCCAAAACGTTTGAACCTGGCCTTCTTTTCCGCCTCAGTCATCAGGGCAAGTTTCTGGCACTCGCTATGAGCCAGTTGAAAGAGACGGCTTATGGCTCCTGGCCACATCTCAATGATCTCTTGGTCATTGAACTTGGCATACGGTCGGTAATTCTGGGGATCAGAGACGTCGTGGGCGTAGGTATAGGTAGTTTCTAGAATCTTACCATCCAGCTCCGTCCAGGCATGGCCAAAACCATGGTAACTCCCAACCACCGTATAAGCATTGAAGCCGGCACTGCGCAGCAGTGATGTGAGCAGATTAGCACTGTCGTCACAGTCACCAGCACCTCTGGCCAGACTCTCCGTAGGAAAGAACCAGAATTCACCATCGTCGCTGCGGTAGTCAATTTGGCGGCATACCCAGTCCCATAGCTCAAAGGCAAGCCTATCCATAACCAAAGCTCCTTACGATTCTGATAATATCCGGGTTAGTGGGTTGAATAAAGTCTCTTAGCTCATGCCACTCACCGGGGTTGCGGACTTCAACGAGAACCTCGCCATTATCGTAGTGCACCTTGGGGATATTGATGCCAAGAGAGGCATGCTCCAGATTACCTACACCTGTAGGCTGGACGTGGTCCAGCGTAAAGACAGTGGTATTCCAGGCCTCTTTGCGCATATCTCATTTCCTGCTTTCCTCTGGCTTACGCATAGCCATAGCTGCTACGGCTAGAGCTCCCAATCCCAGAACGCCCACAGCGGCTAGAGCCAAGCCAGCTCCGCCGGCTACTGGCGGTTTTATCATATTAGCCAGCTCATCACAGTAGTCCCGGAGTTCCTGGTCAGTCTTCTTGTCTAGTTCTTCCGGCGGTGTTGGTGGGCCAGGTAGCTTTTTCTCAGCAATCAATTTCGCCTCAAAGTCGCCGATGACACCGATAAGCGATTGATGAGACCATGTTTTCTTGGCTTCCTCAATATCCAGTTTATGCTGATAAGTTAAGGGCTTGATGATAAAGTTATACGTGATTATGATAAGGGCGATTAAGCCGATAACAACAATGATGAAGGCTACCCACCAGGCTATACCAAGAGGCATTGCCGTTCCTGCTGTTGCAGTAGGGGGTATGCCTATAATCTCTATTCGCCAATCTGTCCAGAGAAGCGGGCTCTTATCTACATAGACTCTCATTTCCATAACCCGACCGCCTTGCTTCTTGATTTCGTCCTCACAATACGCGGCGAGTCTCCCTACTATCCAATCTGCTGGGGTGAAAGGATCAGTCTTGAAGGTAAAGGTGAACTGCTCACAAGGACCATCATAGACATAGGCGTAGGGGTAAATGGTCTCCTCGAGCAGTGTGAAGGTTGGCGGGATACCGGTAATGGTGATGACATTATCAACCTGGGGCATGCCCACGCCAGGATACTCTTTTAGTTTCACGTAAAGGTCATAGGGTCCTCCAGGGCTGATATCTGCCGTAATGGGAATTTCAACCATGGTATTTACCGGGGTGGGGAGTGGTGATTCGGGCAAGGGCACGATATTTTCAGAGGCAACCATTTCATTAAAGCCGGTTAAACTGCGTTTGCCAATAGCGCCGTAGAGCGTAACAGTGTTGATTGTGCCCTGATAATCGAACCTAGCATCAATATGGAGCTTCTGGCCATAGGTGAGCTCTACTGGCTGCCCCGGAGCAACGCCAATGGCCACGCTAGAGTCACCTGGAATGACCTTAATACCAGTAATAATCACGTTAAGACCTCCAGAGTCTTATGGGACTACGCTGTAGTCGGTAATGGCAAAGTTCTGGAACGCGGCAGCGATGATATCAACGACATTATCGACCTCGGGCATGCCAGCGTCTGGATACTCCAGCAACTTGCAATAGAGATCGGCGTTCGTTTCATTGCCCAGGCCAGTCGTATCAATATCAACCGTCAGGGTATAGCTTTTCCAGGTTGTATCCTGGGTGAAGCTGACCGACTTCCGGCCTACCCGCCACTCATCGAATCCCAAAACTCCTCGGTTACCAAGGGCGGCGTAGAAGGTTGCGCTTACCGCAGCTCCGAAGTGCTGGATAGTGGCTGTCAACCTGATCTTTTGTCCCGAAAGCACAGTCAGTTTTGTTCCTGGAGCTACAGCCAACTCCCCCTGCTCGACCTCAGCGAAGAGCTTATCCAAAGTGTAGACCTGTGGTGATCCCAGACCCTCCATGTTGCACCTCCTTTTTAGACTTTTGAGTAGTCAGTGATACTAAAGCCCCCAAACTGTGGGGTGACTATTACTTTGATTGGGTATTGTAGACTTTCCTCCGAGTGTAAATAGCCCTCGGCATCCCGATAGTAGGTGTAAATATTAACTATGACATCCTCATTAGGCATAATGAATGAGCCATGAAAAGACTGGACAGAGCCAGGGCCGAGCCAGGCTTCTAGCCAGTCGATAAAGCGCTCTGCTGAGTCCCGAACGCCAATACAATATACGTGTACCTGCTCGGTCGATATGTTTTTTATTTGGACTTCGACATCTACGGTGGCGCCGGCCACAGCATTGTCCGGTGCTATGATGGCTACAATCTCGGTATATACGCCTCCGCCAGTGCCATCCATGAGTCCTCCTTTACCCCAAAACAAAAGGGGCTAGCAATTTAAGCTAGCCCCTTTGCTCTTATTCTATGCCTCTTTTATAAAGCCGTCAAGGGCTTTTAGTTCGCTCTTTTTGTAAGAGTCTCTACCAACCATAAAAGAGGCTAGGTCAGGGATTTGCCTACCCAACTCTTCCAGTATCATCTCTGGAGTGATGCCTAGTGCTAGGAGAGCTCCGAGGTCTCGCTTATACTCTGCCTTTTTCTGGCGGGAGCAACCATTAAGGTAGGTACGGACAATGCTGATGTTGTTCTGAGCTAGGTACTTAAGATTTTCTAGCCCAGCCAACTCTATCTCTTTCTTGATACTCTTGGCTGCCTTGATGACCGCAAAGTGCTTTGGCCAGGTCGTCATACCTTCATCACCTCTTCCTTTGACCAGATGTGGCCACAATTAGGGTTAGGGCATTTGGCTTGCACCCAGTCCTCGGTAGTTGGTAAGGTAAACCGTGTTTTGCATACTCCACACTCATAGATCTGGCCAGTGGTTTCCTGTTTTGGCGCTGCTGTCCCACCTTTAGTCTTGGCTTCCTCGACGGCACGGATTAACGCCTGCACGCCATCAGGGACGTTCTCCCGAACCGTTTGGACGAGACCCATCAGGGCTTGGTGGCGGTCGTCAGCTCTTCTTTGCTCGGACTGAAAGCCCATCCATCTCAACATCGGCTCGATGTTGGTATAGACAGGATTACCGTTCTGGTCAACCACCGGTTTCCCGTCACTGCCAATCACTGGGAACGGCGTCATGGGTGGCATACTTGACCCCCCGGCTGGTGGAGCCGCCGTCTGGATGATAATGGGGCTCCCAGCCTCGTGCTCCTCAGTAACAATACCCTGGGGCGTCTGCTTGACGACAACGGTCTTCCCTGTCGATGGCGGCGCCTCTTTTTTGATGATGACTACCCGCTGTCCTGGCAGAAGAGGTTTCCAATTGCCCTCTTCGTCAATATAGCCGTCTTGTGCCGGGTTCGCGCCGCTTCCGCGGGCTTCATTCAGCTTGTCGGCGAAGTCGAGTAAATCTTTGACGGTCAGCGGTTGGTTGGGGTTAATGTTCTTTAAGGCATTGGAAAAAGCAGTGAGTGCCCCAGCTAAACCGCCCTCGCTATCAGTTCTAGGTATCGTACCCCGCTTGGCTGTTACTACCTGAAGTGCCTCTTTGAAGGTAAACATGCCCATGTCGTCACCGACACGGAGAATTTCGTTTCCCTCAACAATGTAGTCCAGTCCCTCCCCTTTGGGGTGCTCCCCGGTGGCAGTAACTCCTTCTTGCCCGACCCGTGGCGGTAGCTTGGGTAATGGATAGAGTTCATCCCTTTTCTCAGGAGGAGTAGTGTTTCTGAGGTAACCTAGATAGAGGTTGCGCCACCTGGGCCTATGGGTCATAGGAACATTGACCTCAGCCAGTACCCTGTCTACTTCATCCATGCGCCTCGTGTCGGTGTTCTTAAAAAGTTCGACGGCTGCCGTAATTAGATTCGGCTCTACACCAGCGAGTTGCCCGTAATAGGTGAACCTTGATACTTCGTCTTCCCCGATATCCTCAATACTGGTTACTATTTCTTCTCCAGTCTCTAATGCCGTCCTGCCGGCATCGGTGATATACCAGGAGCCGCCGCTACCATCGACATAGCCTTTCTTCTTAAGGCGACTGAGCTGAGTCCTGATAGTTGACTCACTGGTCCTGAGCTCCGGAGCCAGCACGCTGGGGCCGACTCCCTCTTCCTTAGTGGAGAGAGCTCTGAGCAATTCAGTTTGTTGATTAGCCATCCCTTACCTCCTGTGCCCCAAACAAAAAGGGGCTAGCAATATAAGCTAGCCCCTTTTTCTTCAGCTGCCGATGAAGTTCTGACTATAACAGCTACATAACAGTTACGTAACTGTTATGCTACGTGTCGCATAACGCTGGTGATTATAAACTCTGAGTGTAATTTTACCATTTCCCGTAACAAGTGTCAAACATTGTTATGCTTTTCCCCTCTCTATTGGGCATAACTGTTACATAACTGTTACGCTACACGTCACATAACAGCGCTACACGTTACATAACAGGCTGTTACACTGCTACGGTTATGCAAAAGCCACCTCAAAACACTGGTCATTTGCTTAATCGACAAATCGTGGTAAAATAGAAACTGAAAGGGGCTAGCAGTTCTTGCTGCCCCTTTTTCGTTTGGGGCGGCTGAGGGAGGGTATGACTATGGCTCAGGGCTGGGCAGGTTTTATCACTGGATTGATAAGCCGCGTGCCTGTTGAGAAGGTATTAGTGCCTCGCCGCGACCCGGCAGCCGAGCTCCAGAAGTTTCTTACTGGTCTACAAAGCTCTGAGACACAAAAAGAGGCTTCCAGAAAAGCGCTTCCAGATGTCGATCCACTAGCCGCCCGCCCCGGAAGGAACATCACAAGCACTGTGGCTGAAAAAGGACCGCCTTCCGAGCAAAAGCCGATGATTATCCTTCCCACCACCGAGCAGACGGTTCAAGAGCTTAAAAGACGGCTGGCAAAAGAACTCTACCGCATGGAGATGGACTTACAAGCCGGAGCCAGAATAGCTGGGCGCCCTTGCGATTGTCTATCGTATGCCAAGCACCTCTCTGGCGTTGAGGCGACTGCTGAAGAACTGATGTCTTATGAGAGAAATCCTATTTATGGCGAAATAGTGTTGTGGCTTCGAGCCCACGAGGTAGAATTCGAGCCACAGGAAATTGCCAAACATCCCCCTGATTACTATCAGACCTTAGCCCCCGAAGTCAGGAACTTTCGCAAAGAGGTGATGGGAACCGAGAAACTGACTCCTTTCCTCTCGGCTGAGGATAAGGAGAAAATCAAAAAGCGGGCCGCGGAGATAATTGATGCCTCTGTCTGATACTCAAGTCGATATACTGGCAAGGGAAGCCATTGACAAAGCTGAGCAGGAAATTTTCTTTCAGCCCTGTGAGCACCGAATAGACACGGAGACAATAAAGGGTAAATCCTGCAATTCCACCGATAACACATACTATCACCACACCGCTGTCCACCATCTGGCCGGCATTCGGACTAATGGTGCCTTGAAGCCATCAGCTGACCCGTGGCAAGATGGCACGGTGAACTTCAGCCTAAACCCCAACCTGCACCGCTTTGGTTCAGTCCGCTTCCTTTTCGACCGCAAGAAAGTCGATGAGAAATTGGAAACAAAGCCGATGTGCTACGCCGTAGGGGAAGATATCCGGAAAGAAGCTGAAATAATAGACCGCATCCAGCAGGAGCGGGCCAAACAAGGCCAGGTCATGAGTCGGTGGCGGATTGAGCACGAACTCGGTGTGGAAACCCCGGCATATCGAAGCGAGTGCAAATGGTACACCGCTCAGCCAGTGCCGCTCAATTTCGTTAAGGAGATAGAGTACTGGATTCCCTGGAAGCCGGGCTCATATGATGGCCCAACCGGCTGCAACGTCAGCCCGACGCACGCTCTGTTCACTGCTTGGTCAACAGGCTTAGCTGACGCCTTTGGGCAGGTCCGGGAGGAGATTCGTCAAGTTAGAGAGTTGGCCCATGAGTTGAGAGTCCCCTTCCATGTCCGAACCTGTTACCCCTACGCCACTCTAGACGGAGACAGGGTGCTCATCTTCAACGAGGAAAGCCTGCGCCAGTTGGGGGAAGGCAGACAGCCGGCTATCCAGCATCGCTGGCAAGTGTCGCTACCTTCTGAGCAGTGTCTGTGTCCATCTGAGGAGTTGGAAGGTAATCCGATAACACTGGTAGGCATTGCCCGGCGACCACCACGACCTGAGGAAATATTGGAGCGTGAGGAAGAAAAGGTTGAGCGCCGGCGCCAGGGATTAAAACCTGGTGCCCACATCAGTCCTGTCCTTACCTGGGAGCAGATAGAGCAGATACGGCAGCTCAAAGCCGAGGGACTTACTACCCGACAAATTGCCGAGCGTCTCAAATTAGGTTTAACGACGGTGTGGAGAGCCTATCACCGTAAACACCTACCCTTGCACCGGGCAATAACCCCTCAACGGCTTCAAGAAGTCGTGCAGCTGCGGCGACAGGGGCTGACATATGAGGAAATCGGACGACGAACTGGGAACACGAGATTCTATGCATGCTACCTTGTTCATCGGGCTGGAGAAAGGATAGACCCGCTCAAGGCAGCTGAGGACCTCCAGAAAAGGATGGTAGCAGTAACCGATATCCTGCGCGTTCCCGACACTATCCCCCAGCTAACAGAGGCAGCCGATAAGCTTCAGGAGATCAGCGAGGACGCTGCTTTGCTCTTAGAGATAACGCCTATTATCCCTATGCTTCCGGAGTATTTCCCATCTCATCCCTACCAACTAGGCTTTCGGGCTACACTCACCGAGGAAGTGCTGCGAACCGGGGCTTGGTGTCTTGAGCAAAAGGAAAAGAGTTACGACATTAGAGAGGTCCCAGCAGCAGGAAGAAAGATGCGGTATACAATGCCGCATACGCCTGAGCATAAGGCACTGTTGAAGACATGTGCCGAGTCAGCCGCGGATGTCGCCGTCGGTTACCTGGACAATAAACCAGGCTATGAGACAAAGGCTGCTCAGCACATGGCTATTATTGAGGAAATGATGGAGGAGGTGAAAGAATGACCTATGAGCATCCATCGGTAACACTGCTCAGAGAAAACGCCAGGAAATATGGAATCCCTGAAGAAGAGGTTCTTAAAGCCTGGGAAGATATGAAAGCAAAATACCGGCTGCCCCCCTACGTCGAACCGGCACTGGAGACCCGCAGCGACAGCGTAGTGTTAGTCCCTGCCGTGAACATCAATCTCTTGAGCAGGCTTGATAAGGATGTACCCAATTGGGAGAAGATCTCGGTGGAATTGAAATGACCGACGAGGAATTAAACCGAATTGCTGAGCTCGCTGCGCACAAGGCGGTGCAGAAGATCCTGGAAGAGCAAGAGGAGTCGGACCTACTTTTACACTCTATCCCGCATGCTTTCGGCAGTCCAGGTATTGTTGTTGACGAAGCAACGGCTAAAGTCTCACCGTGCCGTTACATCGAGTATCGACCAGGGAAAAGACTTGCCTTTTCTAAAGGAATTATCGGTGCCCTGAGTGATGAGCAAGAGAAAAACTACTGCCCGACGTGGGAGAAGTTAGAGAGTCCTGGTCTACAGCGCCGGCTCGAACGCTGGATGGAAAGCGTTGACACTTGCAAGAAGGAGATAGCCGAAATACCTAGGGGCGACAGGTTAATGCCCTGGCTCAACTGCATGAGTCGCGAACTCAAGGTAAGAAAAATTGATGTCTAACAACGAACTCTCGGAAATTCACTGCGTCGGCTGCGGCCGGTACTTAGGAGCAGCTGCCATTGTCATCGGTGTTGTCCAGATAAAATGCCCCAAATGCAAAAAATGGACTACCATCTCAAACTGGCCAGAGGAACTTGACAACGGCGTAAGAATCCAGTATAGTGATAAAGTCGAGGCTGAATAGGTCGTTGAGGCCTTAAAGGTACGTAAGACCAAAAAAGCCGTCCCCAAATGGGACGGCTTTACTTTTTGGAGGAGGAGCATGGACATTAACAGACAGGACGTTAACAAAGAGGAACTTGAGACATTTCTTCGTAATGTGCCGAACCCGGTGCTTCTGGGAGTCTTCGGAGAGAACTGCCTCCCGTGCGAGGAGCTTGAGCAGGAAATATCGGGAAAAAGTCTCCCGGACAAAACAGCGTTCGCCAAGGTTACTCTCACTAACGAGCAAAAGGACGTTGAAATTGCCGACATGCTGGCTGTAGAGACGGTGCCAACTGTAATCGCCTTTTGTCACGGAGAAGAAGTAGGCAGAACCAGCGATCCTGGGGAGCTAGATAACCTTTTGGATAATCTCCACCGCTGTGAGGTAAAAGATGAGCGGTCGCCCAGTTAACGGCGTGCCTGGCCTCGTAGCTCACCTCAAGCCTTGTCACGCCAGACCAGACCGCCCAGCAGTGATGATCCGGAGGCTTGCTTTCCCGAGGGGGAGAGTACCGCCCCATTTGGTGCCCTATGTCGAGGCACTGAAGGCTACTAAAGCAAAATTGAGAAAGGAGGTGTAAAGTGGCAGCTTTTGCAGTTCAAGGAGTCCCAGGCGTCATTGCTTATTTGAGACCCAGCCATGCTAGACCGGACGCGCCGCTTCTGATGATCAAACGGCCGTCATTCCCAAAGGGCTTCTTCCCTCCGCATCTGAAGCCTTTTGCTGGCCAGGCAAGGCATGCTCCGCCAAAGTGCAGGGGCCGTAAGGGACAGGGCTACCGCGAGTGTCTCATTAGGGAAACCGCCGGCTTGAGACGAAAGCCAGCGCCAGCTTAAGCAGGTGGCTTCCTTTTCGGCAAGGCGCGATAAGTCAGGGCCATAGCAATGTACTCTATGGCCCTGGCGTCTTCGTAATTCTTTTTATCGTAGCAGGCTGGGCACCGGCCATTGATAAGCCGCATGGTGTCCCGCCTGCACACAGGACAAAGAGTTCCACTGGCCTTGTCCCAATCGTCACTTGTCAATCTCTTTTTAATTATAGCCATTTGCATTCGCTGTTAAATTAGAGAAAAATGATAACCCCAATTACTTTAACACAAAAGCACGAAGGATGACGAGCGGCCCAATGTAAGGTAAGGGAGTAAACCAAGAAACTAAAGGGAGCAGCCTGAAATGAAACTGTCACCAGCTTCAGAAAACCTCTATAACTACTGGCAGGGCCGGTTCAATGACTGGCGCAGCGGACGTCCAGTCACCTTGGAAACTGGCGAGGCATTTTTGGCTTTCTTGGAAGACGCTGGCTGCCGCCCGAACACCATAGGCTGCGCTGGCCGGGCTCTGCGCCGCTTGGGGCTGGATGTGCCGGTGCCAACGATGGAGTGGCGTGAGCCAAAGTACCTGGAGCTGGAGCAGGTGAAGCAGCTGATTAACGCAGCAGAGTCGCTTCTAGTACGGACTATTACCATTGTCACCTTCTCGTCAGCCTGTCGCATTTCGGAAATCCTCAATCTCGAACTAGCGGACCTGGAGCTCGACGAGGGAGTAGCCACGGTCAGCCGCAAGGGAGGCAGGAGAGAGCGGGTAGCCTTGGGCAAACAGGGAAGCGAGGCGCTCCGAGAATGGCTCAGGCAGCGCCAATCCCGGAGCAAGCGGGTATTTATGGACTATACCTACAACGACGTCTACCACCTGCTGAAGCAGGCGGCCAGGAAAGCCGGTATTCCAGAGTTTACACCTCATTACTTGCGGCACTCCCGGATTATGCACCTGCGCCAGGCCGGTCGGGAGTGGGCAGATATTTCTGAAGTCGCGGGACACACCAAGGTCGAGACTACGATTAAGATTTATGGACGTAGGAAGGCAGAGCAGCGAACTCAGCTATTGGTGGACTTCTAATGGCAGAGAGACGAGAAGCAAGACCCCGAGGACGAGCCGCCGCAGAGATCCGCACCGGACGCTTCATCAAACAGTACTTAGAGCGGGTGGGTGAAACGTATATCGCTGAGATCCACGGCGCCCTCAAGTCACAAATAGGTCTGCGCAACCTGACGAGACCTAAATCCAAATGGCTAAAGGTGCCGACCTATGAGTCCTTCTATAAATACTTTACTCATTTGCGTCGTTTAGGATTGGTAGAATTCGTCAGAGATGAGCCTACCGAGTATGTCTATAGCGAGAAGCTCCTCTCCATCCGAATGGCAGGACCATGGCCAGACGCCCGCCCCTTGCCGCCAATGAATGTGGTACCTAGCACCCGCCGGATCTATCGCCTAAGCGCCTTTGGCAAGTCGCCCCAGGCTGATATCCTCTGGGATGACCCGCTGGCTAGGGGATTATTCCGCCAGTTTATCCTGTCTGGAGCTAGAAGCTGAAGAGTTATGCCTAAGCCTGGCACTCCTAGAGGTATAATGAGACTGTGACCGAGCTAATTCTAGGGAAGGATTATTTTATCTGTGGCAGTGGTGGGATGGGTTACTGTTTAGCCGGGAACCAAGACGATTGTCCTTATCGACGTGGAGCTAGACAAAATGAAATTCGTAATCACTGTCCCTTCTTTTTCATGGTCCTACTTGATAAGAATGGTGAAGTGTTGGTGAGAATAAAAGAATGGGGAAACGCAAACGAAAGACTGAAATGGAAGAGGCTACCACTATCGTCCTCGATTTCGCCAACCTAGTGGATTCTCTCTTCCTCAGATACACAGGGAGGACGATTGCTGAGCACCTCAGGGAGCCATCCAGTCGCCCCAGGGAACTCCCTCCGGTGGGTAATATAATAGCAGCAGAGTTAGACATACCCCTGGCCGATGCCTATGCCATCCTTGGGCTCAAGCCAGATGCTCCACTCGAGGATGTGAAAAAAAATTACCGGAACTTAGCCAAGGCTTTCCACACTGATAAGGGTGCCATGAATGACGAGGCGATGAAACTGATCAACCGAGCCTACGACCGAATCTGCAAGGACAAGGGCACAAAGTGCCTCTCCTTCAAAGGAGAGGCTGTTTATTAACCTCACCACCTTAATCCCCCTCTCCTTCGCAAGGAGAGGGGCTACGCCCCTCTTTTCACCCCTTCGCCTTGATAAGGGGAAGGCAAGGCTATCCCCCTGACCCCCTTCCCTTAATAAGGGAAGCAGACTTCTTACTCAAGCCCTTCAAAAAATCAATGAAATTAAAGAAGTAAATACTTCTTTAATAAATTGGCTAATTATTTCCAATTTATCTTAAATGCGATTTTTCAAAGGCTCAAACAATAGGTGCGACCGCACCTATTTCTCTGGAGACACCGGAGGATTACGACAGGGCGGCGGCTCTTAGGATTCAAAATGTCGTCCACGAAGCGGCGGAATGGTTTGAGGAAAAGCCGGTTGAGCACTTCCTGGAGGTAGTCAGCTTCATTAAGGGAAAAGTAACGAAAAAATAACGAAAAAGTGAGGGAAAAATGCAGGAAAAATGCAGGAAAAATGCAGGAAAAATTAGGAAGTGAGAATGTCACTGAAGAGAGAGCTTAGCGCTTACCAGTGGGCGCTGCCGGAATCGCTAGAGATACCGCCCGACGAGCCGCGGGCACGCATAGATTTCTACAACGACACCATCATCGCAACCTTTATCGAGAACGGCACAATTATCACCCGCCCGGTATCAGCCCGGGATGTGTCGCTTGCTTTCCTCAACGAGCTCTCGCTCTCATCGGGAATACTGCCGGCGAATGCCCTGTGGTGGAGCCAGAGCCGGCGTGGGACTGAAATCGCCTTGTGGGAGGCACCAAAGATACGCCCGGTGGCAATCCAGCATACCCCACAGCATCCAGCGGAGAGGTTGCGGATACCACTACCGGGATTAGTATTTATTTGCCAGCCCGGGAGACCTCCCCGGGTCTTTGCTGCCAAGCACAGACCCAAGTCCGAGAGGGATACCATTTACCACGCTCCGCTGTTCAATCTCTTCAGGGAGGGCAATACCTGCCCTGGCTCTCATAAGTTCCCCGAAAATGTAGCTGAGATACCCGATTCATTCTTCACCAGCTTGGGCACGGATAGAAGAGTCTATCAAAAAGGCCTTCGATATACCTGGGGAGTGGTAAACAAATTGTTGGCGATTGCCAACAATTAAAGAGGGTAACTATGCCTGAAAGTTGAAGAACAGAAAGGAGGTAAAATTGGCAACCGAAAAACAGATTGATAAAGGCATCTCCGATATTGTGGGCGCCCTAACTGACCCTATTATTGTTATGCCTGGGGGATGGGGTGATACCCTTCCTGAATGGCTAAAGAACGCCATTACTCTAGAGAGACTAGCCATGAACATGAAGTCACTCAAAGGTGAAGAGATGACCGGAACTGATGCTGAAGCCTGTGCCTATCTCTATACGGCCAGTTTGACTGCCCCCATGGACCACGACTGGAGCCAGATTTATCTTTACATTGCCACTAAGGTCTATGAGAAGCAGCGCTCAAAGGAATCAGGAGTTACTATGCCTGAGGATATCCGTGTGGACACACTAAACGATGAGCAGATGTGAGAGCTCAATCGGCTTAAGGAGTGGATATACCAGCAACGGACAAAGATAAGGCTGGAGAGGGATAGAGCTGAGCGACGGCAACAGAGAGAGCAAGTAGCAACCGAAAGAAAGACGCTTCAGCCAGCATTGTTTGAGCTATAGTATATACTATGAGTAGCTACTAAAGAGGTGACTTTTGTGAACAGAGGTCAACTAAAGTTACCTGGCTGGGAGCGATTAGAGGAGCAGTGGGCTGCCGAGAAAGCGGTTGCCGATAAGAAGAGACAGGAACGCCAGGCGGCTGAACATGAGAAGTGGGCAGCCAGTATTCTGAGAAATATGGTTGAGAATTATCCGCCGACGGCGGAAGAGTGCGACATTATGCTCTCAGGTATCAGGATAGACAGGTTTGTTTCCCACCTCGAATGCGAAGGATGTAACTTCGCCACTGAGGACCACACAGTAGGCTGGATGTTTCTCACGAAAGTCTGTCTGAAGGATTACTATAGCTTAAGACATAGACTAGGACTCCGAAAGTGAAGCAGTGGATTTCTGGTATCTACGCATTATCGTCGCGCCTAACAACTGTCGGTGTATCCACCTGCTGAAAATAGGATATCGTGGTCTTCAGGATGTCAACAATGAGATTTCGCGCCGGCTCCGAGAGCTTATCAGCCTGGGCAAGATGGAACCTGAGCCGTGGGTCGGTAAACTGCATCTCATCCCTATACTCCATATCTTCAAGCAGGCCGGCTATCTGCCAGAGGTACTCGCGCCTAACCCCCAGATAATCAGCTACCCGATTCATAGAAAATATGGCTGGCTTGTATTTTCTGGTGATGATATTGTGAAGTGTCCCTGGGCTGAGTCCGGCAGCGACGGATAACCCCCTCAGTGATAAGCCTCTCTCCTTACACTGCCGCCGTATGAAGTCTTCTAACTCTCTTGATCCCAAACGTTCCCTCTTTGCGATAGCTGAAGTCGTAGTCATTTTAGAGCATCAGAATAGACAAAACCATACCTCTACGGTCAAAATCCGCCTACGTTGGTAGATATTTGTGTATTTTCTGATAGATACCTCCCTCGCTTATATTCTGTCAGGTGGGTATCCGAGTGCTGTTACAGACTCGGCGCCGCGCCGGGCAATAGTACTAAATAGCCATGACGCATTCACTATTGACATTACTTATGGTTATGCTTATACTGCATGGTATCTACGGTGGTAGATACTTATAACTACTACCGTATACATCAGAGGCTGTGAACTAGCTCTGGCGGCAAATAACTAGAAACGAAAAAGCCGAGACCCCAACTCGCAATCGGTGCTCGGCTTATTCGGAAAGGAGGCGATGCTACAGCAAACTCCATTAGTCTTTAGTATACCACAGTCTTCCAATATGTCAAGAAAAATCTGAAAGGAGAGGTGATACTTTGAAAAAGTTACTAAATCCGTTTCGTCACGGTGAAAAGGGGTTTACCCTTATCGAGTTACTCATTGTGGTTGGCATTCTCGCTATCTTGATAGCGATAGCCATTCCCCGTGTCGTGGCGTTCATGAAGGCGGGTTCGGTGGGGGCAGCCAATGCCGAACTCCAGATGGTCATGACCAGCGTAGATTCCTGCATTGCTGACGCTGGAGTCGCGTTACTAGACCCAGCTACTGATGAAGGTGCTGCGGCAACGAAGAGTCCCTGGAATGGGTCTGGGGACCAAGCAAATTCTCCTTACGCCCTTAGTGGTACCACTAAGTACTATGCTATCGACTATCTGACGCTGAAATCAGCCGCATTCAAAGGCACATATGATATTTTACAGGACGGAACTGTGACCGGGAAGACGTATCCAGGTCTCTACTGGGATGACACGAACCACAGGTGGACAGCAACGGCACCGGCAGCATAAGTAGCAGTAAAGCTATGAGTACCACAGTAGGAATGGGAAAGCTGACACCAAGAAACATAACTGCCTTGTCGGGCATAGTGTTATTTTGGGCAGGGGTAGGACTTAACCATCTGGCAGTGGCTTTGAACGATGGACATATGCCAGCAAACAATATGAATCACCTGTATCTTGGTGAGGTAAGGGCAAAGGCAATTACGGATGTGATCTGGTACGGTTGGAACAAAGGTGGGTACTGTAGTCTAGGGGACATCTTACTAGGTCTTAGCTATATAGGGCTGGCAATATGCGCACTGGTATATGTTAGCAGGCTTATAGTGCAATGGTTGCGAGGTCTCAAGGCTAGTATCTAGCCCTTTCATGGCGGGCCCTGCCGGGGGAAACAGGGGTCTAGGGGTAGAGCAGCCCCCTAGGAGAGTGAAGCCCCCCTCCCGTGCGCCGCCCTTGGCGTAATCGGGCTAGTGGCAGGGCCCGCCGCCACTTAGGGAATACAAAAAAACCATTAGCCCAGCCCCCCTGTCCCCCTCTTTTTGCATCCTAGAGCGTCTGTTACTGTCAGGTAACCCCCTTCTCGCTGTTTCCATGCTCGGGGGCTTCCTTTTTATGGCCTGGTGTCCCCAAAAATATTTTTGAGAAAGCCCCAAAAACCCCTTGACAAGCTAGTAACACTATGTTACTATAGATAAGTTGTCTTTTAAGGAGGTAGCATGGGGCAAGCGATAGAACTCACCGACTTTCTCACTCAAACTCAGGCAGGTAAGCTACTGGGAGTCAGCCGAAAGACCATTTGGCAATGGATGAAAGCCGGTAAGCTACAAGCCCTCATCATTGGCGGCAACCACGTAATTCCCCGGAGCGAGGTGGAACGCATCCAGAGGGAGAGGAACGAACAGACCAACCAGGTAAACGAGGCTAGGAAATGAAACTCAACCGGAGACTTCTAATTAATAAGCTGGCTGGGGAAGAAGGATTCGAACCTTCCCTCACGGGTCCAGAGCCCGCTGTCCTACCACTAGACTATTCCCCAGTGTACCCCGAAAACACCCCTCAAAAGAAAACAGGGATTGAACAGAAGATCCAGAGTCTTCTGTTCAATCCCCCATATCTAGCACAGCTAGTACTAAAATACCAGCCAAAACACCAGCCAATTTCCCTCTCTCTATCGTTATATAAGTTGACGGCAGCACTTTTCGGACCGCTTCACGGCCTGGTCCGAGTGCTGTCGCGACCAATTGCTGCCGGCGGCACTGGCGAACCATCGCCAGAAACGGTCCCATTGCTGCCGCGATACACAGTGGAGGTGGTGATGTGAAGACGCTGGCAGCAATCCAGGAATTCATGCTCAGCCGGGGCGGACTACGCCCCAAGACCCAGATAGGGTACCAAAGACACCTGACCGTCTTCGAGCGCTCTTTCCCAGAACTTCCCGAGACTCCCCAGCCTATCCAGCACTGGCTCAATGGACTAAAGCGGGAGAAACGGTCTGACTTGGCCCTTACACCAGAGACGATCCACTCCCGCTTTCGTACTCTTCGAGCCTTTTACAGGCAGGTCAACCTCTGGCATCCCGAAGTGCCCAACCCGATGCCTCTGGTCAGACCTCCCCACTTGCTCGAGAAGGCCATGAGGATATTCGCTGACGAGGAGATGTACCATCTCTTCTCGCTATCTCTTTCTCCTCGGGACCGCGCCCTGGTCAATCTCCTATACGACGTCGGCCCTCGTGCCGCCGAATGCGCTAACCTTACTTGGGAGGATGTCATACCTGGCTACGTAGTGCTGAGGGGAAAGACCGGTGAGAGGATGGTCCCTATTAGCCCGACTACCAGTCGGCTTCTTGAGATGCTCAGGCCCCAAAATAACAGCGGCCAGCAGCATGTCTTCCTGGGAAAGCAGGGGCCGCTGACCTATGACGGCATCTATATACTGGTCAAGAAGCTGTGTCACCGAGCCGGTATTACCGGCAGGCGATGCTCTCCCCATACCTTCCGCCATACTTTTGGAACAAATTACGCCGCGGCAGAAAGCTGCGACCCCAGCGTATTGCAGGACATCATGGGGCACCGTGATTTCAAGACCACCCTTCGGTATATCCATAATAATCCCTGGCGCATGGCCAAGAACCACCAGCGCTGCACCCCGCTTAAGGACGTGGCCAGCATTGCCCAGGGCAGTCTTTTCCAGCCCGGGGTGATAAAAGAAGCCGAAGAAATACTAGCTCAGAAAGGAGGATAAAACATGGGAAACAAAGAGCTAACCCGCATAGCCGATGCTCTAGAGCAACTTGCCGACTCCTACAAGAAGATCAGCGACCCAGCAACACTTCAACAGAGTATCACCGGGGCCACGGATGAGGCGGTGGTTCGCTATGGACTACGTGTCCCAGCGGGTCCCATGATGGCAGCAGGACCCGCCTTGAGCTTACCTGCAGGCAGCCAGGTCACAGTGAGACTAACTCCCAGCCCAGAGGACATCGAAACGATGGCCCAGAAGGTAACTGAAGCTGTAAAAGGGGAGCTTGAGAAGGCTAAGGAGTATGCGGAGCAAGCCATCAAAGAGATGAGTCCTTTTGCCCTGGAAAGGATAGTTAAGCACCTTGAAGCTGGGGAGAAACCCACATTACGCCGTCGGCATGGTTGCCTCTATCTTGACTTTGGCTACGGCGATGAGGACTTTCATATCCCCATTTAGAAAATGAAAGGAGACACTAATGTCATTTAGCTGTGGCTGCAATATTTTACCGGGCAGTAGCGTCACGCCCGAGGTGCTCAAAGAGCATCTGCTGCATACCATGGAAGCCCTGCTCTTCTGGGAGCTCATAGGCCGGCGCAACAGCCCTGCCGACCGCATCGGGAAAGCAAAGATAAGTCGGCTACGGGCGGATTATATCGAAACGCTGATGGCAGTCTACCCGGAAGCAGAAACAAAAGAGGTAGAAAAAGAGAAGCTACCGTTTGATGAGAAACGGTAGCCTCAAAGGAGGGTAAACGGTGAGGCGTTCAAACCCCCTGTATCAATATCTTAAGCCTCACTGGCTCTGAAGTCAAGATAGGAGGAACTATGGCAAGACAAGTAAACTATGAAGACCTGTCCCACATGCTCCCCACCGATGCTTTCTACAAAGGAATGAGATTAGATTGGGAGAGACCTAACTATAACCCTGACCCTGTAATACTCAGCCAAATAGGACATCCAGGTAGGGAACTCTACCGCTGGGACTATATCCCATCCCTCACCGAAGTTTTTGAGAAGTGCAAGGAACTGAAGGAGGCGGACAATGGGCAGAGTAAGACGGTGCAACGGTAGATGCCATAATGCCAAGAGACCAAGATGCCGCTGCTGGTGCGGTGGCTTCTTTCATGGCTCAGGCGGAGTTGCTAATCGCCAGGCTCTTCAAGATGGAGTAACCGGGTTCTTCCAAGAACCCGGCTTTAAGCAGGCCGAGACAGTCTATATCGAACAGAAGGAATTGCCTCTGGAGGTAGCCCATGTCTAATAAGAAAGCCGTTAATTGTCGAAATTGTCACCATTACTGTGTCGTGAATAATAGATCGGCTTGCACCCATATTCCACAAATGAAGGGTACGCCGGTATATAAGTTCCTTAAATCGCTCAAAATATGCGACGAGTTCTGGAGTAGACAGTAGCGCTGTACCGTCAGCGTTTAATGATTATTATACGCAGAGGAGTTGAATGGAACGCTGGGAATGGGCGCAAAAATCTAGTTTACCCTATGAAGGTAAATTGACTCTTGCGAAGCTGCGAGCGCGTGAGTTTTATGAGCACGAGCACGGGCACGTGTTTTGTTCCGTCGGCGGCCTTGATAGTATGACGCTGCTTCTGTTTCTCCGAAAGTACGTGAGCAGAGATATACTAGGCGTCTCCGTTTCTTCGCTCGAAGATAAGAGCATCCAAGAAGTGCATCGTCAATTTGATAACATGATAATCCTGAAACCCTTGAAGTCTAAGATTCAGGTCCTTAAAGAATTTGGCTATCCAATCATCTCCAAAAGCATAGCTGACCGCATTGAACTGATTCAAAATCCTACCGAGAAAAATACTACCGTCAGGAACGCCATTGTCACTGGCCAGACGGGAGATTATGGCGGCAACAAATACTCTCGCTTCATGCGGCTGCCAGACAAGTGGCGGAGGTTGTTCATTGACCAAGCAGCTCCATTCAAGGTCTCGGGGAAGTGCTGCTACTACATGAAGGAACGTCCTTGTGACCTCTATTCAAGGGAAACAGGCCAGTCTCTCTATATGGCATTGATGATTTCTGAAGGTGGTCGGCGAGCTATGGCCCTGATGCAGCATGGGTGTAATTACTATGGGAAAACGGTGACCCGCTCCTGTCCCTTCGCCATCTTCTCTCGGCAGGACATTCTCAGACTTGCTCTCGAACTTGGCACACCTGTACCCAAGATTTATGGCGAAATAAAGCGGCAGCCAAACGGTTTACTTGAAACTACCCGCGCAAGGCGCACTGGCTGCACAATGTGTGGGTTTGGAATCCATATGGAACGCCGCCCCCATCGGTTCGACCGGCTGCGAGAAGATGACCCAAAACAATGGGCCTTCTGGATGTATGACCAGGGTTGGGGGTTGGTACTGGACTATATTGGCATTCCTTGGGAAGTGCCCGTAGAAAGACAACTTGAATTGGAGGCGATTAGCGTATAACAGCCGTTATGTGTGAAGGGAGGGTAAAGATATGGCAGGCGAATGTAAAATCTGTGGATGCACAGAGCTGAACCTATTCTGCTAGCTCTCCTTATACTCCAGCACACTATTAAAGAGCATCTGCTGCATACCATGGAAGCCCTGCTCTTCTGGGAGCTCATTATTGAACACCCGGATGAGGTTCTCAAAAAGCTACAGGAGGATGATTTGAAACGATATCAGGGTGAATATATCCCAGGAAAATATGAATTAGGCTCCCCTGCGGAACCTGACGATGGACAGTAAGAGTATACCGTCAAATGAAGGTTAAATAGTGAAAGTACTTTTGATGGACTTAGACATTGACACTGGGAGAACTAGGCGGTTTCATCCATTCCCCAACCTAGCCTTGATGAAGCTATCCGCTTATCACAAGGCCAAGGGAAATGACACATATCTCAATTTTCCACTAAAAGAGGCAGATATCGCTTACGCATCGTGCGTCTTCACTTGGCACCGTGGGAGAGTCAGCAGAGTCCCCGAAACCTGTCATAGGGGCGGGTCAGGGCTGAAACTCGATGTGGAGTTGTCACCGGATATTGAGCATATAATGCCCGATTATGACCTCTACCCGGGCGTAGACTTCAGCATGGGCTTTACATCAAGGGGATGCCCTCGCCGTTGCCCCTGGTGCAAGGTGCCCCAGAAAGAGGGAGATATACGTCCCGCAGCAAGGATATATGATTTCTGGGACCGCCGCCATCACAAGATTAAACTTCTGGATAACAACCTGCTGGCTGCCCCGAGTTGGCGGGAGACGATGAACGACTTGCTGCGTGAGCAATTGGCAGTGGACTTCAACCAGGGGCTAGACATAAGGTTGGTTACTGACGAGGTGGCTTGGTATCTTGCTCGGCTGAGACTGGCGGAAAAGAAACTCCGTTTTGCCTTCGATGATATCGGCTACGAAAAGGATATTCTCGAGGGTTATCAGCTGCTTACGCAAGCAGGGGTCAACTCACGCCGCTTATCTTTCTATGTCCTCTATGGTTTCAAGGAAGATGACCATATTATAGAGCGGATGAACTTGCTGGCGTCGCTGAACGTAGACGTGTATCCAATGGGATATCGCGATGAGGAGGGCAAAGAACCAAAACGCCGAAGTATCTTTAGGGACACAGTCTTCTGGCACGGTGCCTACTATAACAAGCTGAAATTCCTGCGGTTAGTAGGGAGATTGCGAGAATGATTGGACGGTAGAGAGATACCGTCAGAGAGGATTTGAAGATGCAACAACTAAATTTCACCACTCGTGTCTTGGGCAAGAAAGCCAGTCAGAGGCTTAAAGAGTTTCGGGTAATACAGACAATACGGGCAGAAAACGGATCTATTTGTCAGGCAATATTCAGTGGTCTGGTTAAGCCCGGGAATAACATTGAGATCGTTCTAGATGAACTCTCTGTCGGTGTAGCCACTTACATCAATCTCGACCCGGTCAAGTGGCACGACCTGGATATCGAGGACGCACACCGTGGGGGATTCGATAACCGCTTTGAGTTGGCATCAGCCCTGAAGCGAGCGGGATATCGGTTCATGCCCCTGGGCGATTACAGCTTTTACCGGATTCGCTTTAGCTGGCTGGATAGGTGTTTAGTAGCTCTGATGGATTAAGTGAAAAGGAGGTTTAGATATGGAAGATAAGAGCAAACTGCTACTTTCTGGACTACGGTTGAGTAGTCGTGTATTGAATGCATTAAAACGGGATGGCATTGAAACGATAGGGGACCTTATTGGTAAAACTGAGCCTGAGGTAAAACAGATCCGAAATATGGGTTCCGCTGCTATCTCTGAGCTCAAGGAACAGCTACACAAATTAGGGTTGTCTCTAAAAGAGGAGGAGAAGCCCAAGGAAGTCTTGGGGGAGATTGTAAAGCCGCTGTGGGAGATTGTAGAGCCGCCGAAAGTTCAGACCCCGCACGACCAATTAAGCCGCCTGCTTGATGAAAACGAAGAGCTTAAGGCAGTTAACCAGGAACTCGCCAAGAGATTGAAAGAGCTGGAACCACTGACCCCGCTGGCCACTCTCCCTGCCCTTGTTGATAGACTGAGAGAGCTCAGAGCAGAGACCGAAGTTGTCCAGACTTCTCTCGGCCTCATTGACTTTAAGTTCACTTGGTATCACGATGTAGAACTAGCGATAGCGATGAAACACCCCGACAGTAGCTATCCTAAGCGCCAGGCTCTAGGTTACCTGTCGGTAGCAGAACTACGCAAATTGGGCGAAGCTGCTATGAAAATGGCCCATCGGCTAGATGACTATACGATTGTTCAACGGGAGTTACAACCCCTGGCCGATATGGTAAGAGAGGCGGCTCAAGCACTGAGCAAAACCGTGAAAGAGGGAGACTAGCTTGCTGGAGTGTGCTGAATAGGCTTTATCCGCGAGATGTCGGGAGGGTGACCATTACTGAAACGCTCACCAGTTCCAGCAAGAGCGATGAGAGAATCCTGAAGAGAGGAGAAGGAGGGGGAATGAAAACAAATATTGTCATCTATAGCGAAGAGTTGAACAAAGGGGACATTCACCTTTTACTTCAGGCAATTCGCAACTGTGAGCAAAAGATATTCCCAGATAAGGAAATAGGTATCGCCGTTTTTGCGCCTGACCTGAGTCTTGAGGAAATGGAAGCGATTGTTACCAGCATCAAGCCGCCATTTAAGCATGGCCCTATGGTCTTCAAGGGAGGTGCTATATGACCACACCTATTGAAGTTAAATATGTTTTCTGCCCTGTCTGCGGCTATCGAGTCAGGCTCACCTTTCGCCGCCTGGGACCACCAGCGAGTTGGCGGTGGAAAGGAACCTGCTCCTCTTGCAGGAAACTAATCATAGAATAGGAAAATGAAAAAGAAAATTAAAGCTATCTGGCTCCGCCTCCGAGGACTGCATATCTGTGAACACAAAGACTGCTTGAATGTCGGTATGCAGTGCCACCTGAACGACTACGATTATGAGGGCGATTACCACTTCAAAGGAGACCTCTATTACTGGTATTGCCCTGAGCACTGCCATATTGAGGGCTTTTGCTACATGTGCGGTGAGTTCTGGGGTGGCAACGAGTATTTTGAATTCAACAAGTCTGCTTTATGTGAGAATTGCCAGAGCGAACTGGATGATGAAGAAGGTTATGACGAGGAATATGATTATGAAGTGTATTAACCTTGCCGAGGTGTGCCGAATAGGCTCCATGGCGAGATAGGGTGACCATACGCTCACCGGCTCCAGCAAGTTGTCCAATTCTAATAGGAGGCAAGCAGTGAAAATAGAGGCTGAAATACGAATAAAACTCTCCCCCAGATATGGGATAGAGGTAACGGAGCCAGTTAAGATTGTTTTAGAGGGTGAGTTTAATGCCATTGTGGAATTGCTACGGAAGGTCAAGTTTGACCTTGATGTAGCGAGAGACTTGGAGCTTAAGTAGGAGGTGATTCATGCGGATATGGTTTGAGCGAGGACCAATCTCTGATGCCATAGCCTTCGGCTTCCAGTTTTGCTGGGAGTACCGTGACATGAGGCAGTATCGCATTAGCTTGGATGTAGCGCACTGGTATTTTAATATCTACTTTCGGGTAGGAGGTGAAAAATGACAACCAGAGAGTTAGTCGCAAGAGAAGGAGCAATGGCAACCGCACCGTGGCCATTACCACCACGGATTACGCCTGAAACCATTCAGGAGACAAAGGAGAGTATTTCTCTCCTTCAGGGCATGGTTAAAGACATGCTGATTCGGGGTATAGACTATGGTCGCATACCGGGTACCCCTCAGGATTCTCTCTGGGACCCTGGGGCTTCACAAATTATCGGTTCTTTCAACTGTTACCCTGGCCAGAGGCGCATTTTGAAGCTCGACGATAACGAGCAGAAGATTGTTGCCTGTGTCGAGGTACCAATAATTTCACGAGCCACCCAGCAAGAGGTGGGTAGTGGTGTTGGCGCTGCTTCAACTCTCGAAACGAAGTACAAGTATCGCTGGGTCGCCAATCCCCAGGAGTGGGGCTATGACGAGGTAGCCATCAAGACCTTCAAAACAAAGCGCGGCAAGGACGATGAGGGAAACGAAACCACTCTCTATCGTATTCCTAATCCTGAGCATTCCGAGCTCCTAAACACTATTGTTAAGATGGCCTCGAAGAGGGCCGAAGTCGATGCCGCCGAGAGTCTACCTGGCGTGGCATCAGTACTCAGACAGATGTTCTCAGGTAAGCCCTTCCGCAAGACTGAGTCGTCGCCTGAAGAGGAATACGTCGGACCACGCTGGCAGCGATTCTGGGGTGAGGTAAGAAGACTGGGGTTTACCGACCAAGAGGCCCATCAGAAACTGGGCGTTACCTCCATGAAAAACTGGTTAGCCCAGGGCCACTCACTGGATGAAGCCCTGGACATCCTGAGAGGAAAGCCGGCACAGCAAGCTACACCGATACATGGAGAACAAAAAGCCCCAGGGGCTGACAGCGAGCGAGACTACAATAAGCAGATGATACGGGAGGCAGCGGGGAAGCTCAAATGGGACTTTAAGAGGCTCAGTAAAGAGCTGAAGGACCGCACAGGCTTTGGCTCAATGGATGAGTTACCTGATGACAAGCTATATGAGGTTGCCAGTAAACTCACCGACTTAGCAGATGTCGCCTAATATTTAAAGCAGAGGAGAATTTATGCCCGAAAGAGGTTTTGAGACTAGTTTCTGGACAGACCGATTTGTCCAAAAATTACCAAAAGATGCTAAGATGCTGCTCGCCTATCTGAAGACAAACGAGCACTGCAATCAAGCGGGGCTTTATCACATTACTCTGGAAACTATTGCCTTTGAAACCAAAATCGAGGTGGATGCTATCCCGGAGCTGTTCACTTATCTCAAGCCTACTGTAATCTGGTATGCCGAAGATGACCTTGTTTGGGTCAAGGACTTCATTAAAGAACAAACTAAATCCCCAAAATTTATAGCTGCCGCCGCGAAATGCCTGACTTCTATAACAAATAACGGCGTTGTTCATGAACTCTTAGAGTACAATCTGATGAAGCATAGTATATCAATACCATATCAATACTATATGGATAAGGTATCAATACTCACGCGCGCATCTGTATCTAGTGCTGATGCTAGTGCTAGTGCTGTTTCTAAGGAGGTTGGGGTTGTTAAGGGGAAGGAGGATAAAGGTCGACCACGAAAGCTATCAAACAATCCTCTTATAGCGAAGATGCAAGAATTCCTTGGGTATCCTGGAAGCATCGCCACTGACCCTGTGCCGAATCCTGCTAAGGAAGCTAAATTCCTCTCCAAAATGCTTACACGGGGATTCAGTGAAGAAGAAATATTTGCGTGCTGGGAACGGAAAGTGAAAGAGAGGGGTGAGTTTGTGAGTATGCAGTGGGTCAATGACGATATCGGCCAGAAAGGAGGTAAGACCAGTGGAACAGGCTCAGTCAGACCGAAGCCAGAACAATCACGAGTTAAGCCCATTAAGCGCATTCCTGGAGATGAGCCCACAGAAAATTAAGCGGATTTGCCAGGATTGTGGTATTGAGTTTGAGTCATATAACCTCGGCCGTTTCAGCCGGCTATTATGTGGCAAGTGCGCCCGGGAACAGACAGAGAAGGATGAGGCAGATAGACGGGCTCAAGAAGCTGCGGCTGCCGAGGCTAGATATCTGGACCTGGTAGTTCGAGCTAGGATTCCGAAGTTGTGGCGGGAAGTAACCTTTGCCAATTCTGACCCCAAGATTAGGAGGTCGGCGTTCAGGTTGGCTACGCAGTATGCCGAGAATTATACCGCTCAATCTGGAACGATAGTCTTTTACTCTAAGGGCTATGGATGCGGCAAAACACACCTGGCGGCGGCCATTGCTAACCATGTCCTGCATCAGCTCCGACGGCCGGTGCTGTTCAAGAAAGCGAGAGACCTTCTTCTGGAGATTCGTCACACCTTTGCTGAAGGAGCTGAGGAATCAGAGGCATATATCCTTAACCAGGTACTCGGGGTAGAGCTTCTTGTTCTTGATGATGTTGGCGTAGACCGGCCATCGCCGTGGATTGAGTCAACCTACTGGACAGTTTTTGACCGGCGTTTGGAATGGCAGCTACCAACAGTAGTCACAACAAATTACCCTTTGGAAGCCAAACCAGGGGAGATTGCTTTGGGTGAGCGAATCGGCTACGGAGCGGTATCAAGGCTTTCACAGCTTTGCAAAGGGCAATTTATAGATATGTCTGGACCAGATTTGAGATAAGGAGAAGGCACAACGGAGGGCGCCGCCATGACAAGTTACAATAAGGGGAGACGCTTCGAATACGCGACTCGGCACTTCTTGGAGAAGAAAGGTTGGGTAGTCTTCCGCAGCGCAGGGTCCAAGGGAGTCGCAGACTTGGTGGCACTAAGAGCGGGAGAGATATGGCTTGTGCAGTGTAAACTCAACGGTTGGATGTCTCCTGCTGAGAGGCTAGCCTTCTCCGAGGTAGCGAGAGAGCTCGGTGTTGTGCCGATGATTGCCTTTAAGGAAAAGAGAAAACTGATACTGCAAGAGGTTACTGATGGAACTAGAGAGGGCTAAGGTAATAGCTGAGGAATTCAAAACTTTGCTTGAGCCAGCTTGCGAAAGGGTTACCATCGCTGGTAGTATCCGCCGCCGTAAGCCTGATGTGGGGGATATTGAGCTCTTGTGCATCCCGAAGTATGTTGATGGTGTTGAGCAACTTGATAGGGTAATCAAGTTACTCATCTCTCAGAAGATACTCGGGTTTCGCCTGAATAGACTGGGGAGCCGAGTCTATGGGCCAAAGAACAAGCTCATGCTCCATATCCCTTCTGGCTTCGGGATAGATATTTTCTCAACTACCGAGGAATGCTGGCCGGTAGCTTTGGTTGTCAGGACGGGCGGCGCTGAGACTAATAGGCGTATCGCCAGGGCAGCGCTGAGAAAAGGCTGGTCCTTTCACGCCTACGGCACGGGATTTACTACTCCAAACGGCATGATTATCTGCCATTCCGAGCGAGAGGTATTTGAGACAGTGGGTTTGCGTTATCAACAGCCCTGGGAGAGGGAGTGATGCCAACAAGGTATCTTGAGGCCGACAAGGTGACACTACCCAATCGTGCGCCTCTCTTTGTAGAGAAGAGCCACTGCCAGTGGTGCAACAAGGAGCTCACTGGCAAAGCTAGGTTCTATTGTCAAGCAACTAAATTAGACAGGTGGGATAATGGAGCCTCCCAATGTGCAATAGACTTCCTCAATTGGTGGTGTTCTCGCCCAGCGTATGTCAGGGCAACGTTCATCCGTGACTCCTTTACCTGCCAGAAGTGTGGGCTACACCCTCTAAGAGAAGATAAGCCTTGGCTACCGGATATTAGAAAGCTCGAAGCGGACCATATTATCCCCTTGGCCAGGGGAGGGGAGACAAGGATCGAGAATCTCCAGACGCTTTGCAAGGAGTGCAACCGCAGCAAAGGCACACTACTAGAGGGTGAGGTGAGAGAGTCCCCGCCGAGGCCGAGACAGGTTGACCCGAGACAAGGCAAGTTTCTCGTTGAGGGACGGTGAGATGAGCAACGAATTGTTTGACCTATGTCGGTTATTCTTTGAGGCAGGGCTGGCTGTTGCCTTCTCTTTTATCCTGGGCTTTGCTCTGGGGCTTTATGCTATGAGTTATCTCTCGAGGAGAAAGACAAGGAGATAAAATAGCATACATGGAGGAATTATGGGAATTTTGAACTATAGCACAGAGGTGCCAGTCTCAAGAACCATATCTCAGATACAAGGCATCTTGGTCTCTCATGGGGCAAGAGCTATCTTGGTCAACTATGACGAAAAGCAACAACCAGAGAGCCTTTCCTTCGTAGTGCCTACTAGCAAAGGTGAGTTGCCGTTCCGTCTGCCAGCTAACGTTAAAGCAGTAGGGGAAGTCATGTGGCGGGAGCGGCTACCCGGCTACCGTAAAGATGGTCAGAGTGCCAGGGTTGCTTGGCGCATTATCAAGGATTGGGTCGAAGCACAGATGGCGATTATCGAGGCCGAGATGGTAACCATGGAGGAAGTCTTCCTCCCTTACTTGCTCCAGGGTGATAGGACTCTATTTGAGGTTATAAGCGCGAGAGGATATCAGCTCCCAGAGGGAAAAGGATAACAAAATGGACCCGAAGGAGAAGGTGAAGTATGGTCAGTGCCCGTTCCCTGATTGTCAGCGGCGGCCTCTGCCGGGGAAATCCCCTCATGGGTTCTGTATTGAGCATGAGAAGTTTGTTGGCGACCTTCTTTTTATCCTGCCCCATATTCAGTTTACCCAGTCTAAGAAACCATCGGGGTTAATCGTTCCTGGTTCACCCGAGTTCAGTATTCTTCCTAGAAAGGTCAGACCGAAGTGATGGTAGATATTCTATGCCTCTCCTAGATAGTCTGGAACTTCTTGTTGCCCTTCAATCCATTTGGTCCCCCAGACCAGGTGGGCTAGAAGAAAAGCCGAAAGGAAGCCAACAATTGATGCCGGTAGAGGGTGATGTAAATTCCAGACAAATACTCCGCCGAACCAAGCTATGAGAATTAGGATGAACCAACCGACATGGGTGTAAATCCAGTCTCGCATGATAAACGTATATGGTCGCCTATCGATTGGAGTAAGCCAAAACTCGGTATGAAACCAAAACCATTGATAAAAGTTACCCAGCATCTTATCTCCTCTTGGCTAAATTGCATAGCGAGCGGCGACTACTCCTGCGCTAATAATAAAGACGCCGACTCGGCTCTTTGCTGTCACTCCACTGACTGTGGCTTGAACAATGACATTATAGGATTTCCCTATCTCAAAGCCATTTGCAGCTGTGGCCTCGAAAGTAACCCGGTAATTCCCCGTTTTGCCTACCCTCTTTGTGGGGGTTGGTGTCAAGATGGGAATATCAGTGGTATTCTCAAATACCTCGCAGGTCGGTAGAGCATCGGCATCTGAGACTTGCCCTGTTAGCGGGTTATGAGTGGTAAAATCAACGGCAACCTGCTGGCCTAAGATAACATCCATTACTCACCTACCTGCTGTATTATATGGCTTCCATCAAAGATAGGGAAAGGGCCCAAGAAGGTCATCTTGAATTTTGGTATCCCGAATACTTCACTAGAGACAATACCAATAGGGAAGATGATAAAATTCAGTTTAGGTAGCCCAAAGGCTTCAGTGCTGATTATCCCTACGGGGAAAATGACGAGGTTCAATTTGGGAATACCGAAGGCTTCCTGACTTATTATGCCCACTGGTGAGATAAAAAGCACCAGCTTCGGTAGCCCAAAGGCTTCGGCGCTGGCTATGCCTGATGGCAGTAGATACAAGATAAGTTTTGCGACTCCAAACGCCTCTTGGCTTGTAATAGCTTGAGCCAAAATAGATAGGTTCAGTTTCGGCAGGCCAAATACTTCAGCACTAGCTATGCTGTCTGGAAGCAGAGTAAGATTCACTTTCGGACTGCCAAATGCCTCAAGAGAACCAATGCCACTCGGTGTAACTAGAAGATTGAGCTTCGGCAATCCAAATATCTCTTGGCTGGTTATGCTGGACGGAAAGAGAGTAAGATTAAGTTTAGCAGTGCCAAAAGTCTCTAAGGTAGCTATTCCAGTGGGATTGAGATAGAGAACTAACTTGGCTGTGCCGAAGGCTTCAGCAGAAACAATCCCTGATGGGGAAAGCGTTAAGTTCAGTTTACTTGTTCCAAAAGCTTCTGCCGATGGTATACCCGATGGCTGAATGAATTGAGCCCCTGATATGATAGTGGGTGTGCCGAAGGCTTCAGCACTCGGAATTCCAGATGGGAGTAGATATAGCGTCAGTTTGGCTGACCCAAAGGCTTCAGCACTGGCAATGCTGCTGGGGGATATTGCTAGGTTCAATTTATGACTACCGAAGGCTTCAGCGCTGAGTATAGCGGAAGGGCTTAGATAAAGGGCAAGCTTGGCAGTTCCAAATGCCTCAGCACTAGCAATACCTCCAGCATTTGAGATAGTCTGCCCGGCAGGAGTAAAAGCGGTTGTCTGAATACTCTCATCGGCTACGGCTGGGTCTTCATCACAGGCAAAAGCACATTCGGCAGCAGCATTACCTCCAGCAACTTCAATGTGGATTCTATATTCGGCAAAGAGGTATTCGTTAGTGAGGGTTATGGCCCCGGGGTTAGCTGACCAAGTATCAGTAACCGAGCCGCCGGCGGCGCCCGGTATTGCGATAACATTGGGGCTTTCATATATACCGATGAGTGTGGCATTGGAACCATCAGCATTGACCGACCTAGAAAGACGGGATGCGACCTTTATGGAGAAGCCATACTTAGTGGTGCTCTCAAAACGAACTTTCCATGTCCAATTGCCGGCAGCAAAAGTGCCATTTATGACGTTGGTAGTCCGCCAGCCGCTCTTAGCGTTGGCAATAGCGGGGAAGTCACCAGAGGTAGCGTTATCAACACCTGGTAGAACCCGAAAATAGGTGCAGACGGCGGCTTTACCTGGGGACTGTTTAGAGGTGAGGTCTTCAGAATAGCTTGGATTGACCTCACGCATCTCCCATCGCTCGGCAGCGATGACCTCATTGGTCAGGAGATACTTTGGCATGGGTTATTCCTCTATCCAGTAGTAGCCACACTTGGCTGGTGTCTGGACAGGGTCAGAGGGGAAGTTAGCACACATTTCTGGCTTGGGATTGGCTAGACAGATAGCCATAAATGGATGCCCTTGACCTGTATCAGTAAAGATTAGTCCTCTGGGCACATCCTGATTGGTTAGCCAAGTCTGGTGTATAGCTTGCCGAATCTAGGAGAAAGACCTTTATGGTGTCAGTATCCCAGTCTAATGCTGGGCTTTGGCTTAGGAAACTCTGTCTTGCTTTATCATATAGTGCATTTGCCATAGTTTAACCTCTCTAGAATTTGCCGTTAATCTGGACCCTGGCAGTCTTGCCCAGGTCGCACTTATAGTAGACAAGATATATCCGGTCTTCTGAGGACTTGAAGTCAAAGAGGTGGTCCTCATTTATTTGAAGCGGTATCCAGTCATAATTGAGGTTGACTGACAGATAGGCGGTATCGGGGCCGTAGTTGTGAGCAGCGGCACTTATCC
>Ga0315314_1000542_pt1 | contig 40746 bp, 33 predicted proteins | sample TDP9_MG_FD_203631 | JGI IMG/M metagenome (GOLD analysis project Ga0315314, IMG submission 203631) | Freshwater sediment microbial communities from Lake Towuti, South Sulawesi, Indonesia - TDP9 | ecosystem: Environmental > Aquatic > Freshwater > Lake > Sediment | place: Indonesia: South Sulawesi... | reverse complement strand
TAAGTACATAGTCCTCATCCGCGGAGAAGTAGCCCAGGTGCAAAAAGCCCTCCAGGCTGGGGTGGAGGTCGCTGGGGATACCTTAGTGGACCAGCTTTTACTGCCCCGTGTGCACCCTGCCGTTTTCTCAGCCTTGGCCAGGGCCACTTTGCCAACCAAAGGGCCAGCCCTCGGCATCATCGAGACGGTCACCGCAGCTGTCTGCATCGTGGCCTCCGACGCTGCAGCTAAGGCAGCCGATGTGAGCCTGTTAGAGTTGCGCCTGGCCGATGGGCTGGGGGGGAAAAGCTTCGTCCTCATTGAAGGGATGGTGGCTGAGGTGGAGGCCGCCGTCAATGCCGGGGTAGCTTTAGTAGGCCCGGAGGGGCTGTTGGTGCGGAAAGTCATCATCCCGCGCTTGCATCCGGAGATGAAGGACAAGATTCTGTGAGGGGGCGTTTTGGAAAGGATACCAATTGAGACCAACATGCCGCCGCATAGAGCTTCTAATGAAAAAGCGGACGGTAATGACTGTGAGTTTATTTCTGTTGATGACGATTCTGTTGAAAAGATAGTGTTGGAGTCAACCACGCCGGTAGTGGTTATGTTTTGGTCACCTCGATCTCCCTCTTGTCGCTTGGCGGCTCCAATGATAAATAAACTGGCAGAAGAATTTAAAGATCGTATCTTGGTAGCCAAACTTAATATCGACCTAAATCCTCAAACCACACTTCAATACCATATTATATCCGTCCCTACTCTGGCCATCTTTAAAAATGGTCATGAAGTAGATCGGACGGTGGGCGGGGTTGTTTGGAGTGCTTTGAAAGGTAAGATAGAAGCTATCCTCTGACACCTTTTGACCGTTGCAACTAAAAGGCCACGCGACCGCAGCATATTGCGGTCCAAGAGCGAAACGCCCCCGCATTGGCACACGGGGAAGCGATATCAGACTTGGGAGATATAGAATGGCTGAGGACATTGTCCAAAAGGTGAAAGCTGCCGGCGTGGTCGGGGCAGGGGGGGCTGGCTTTCCTACCCATGTCAAGATCGCCGCCAAAGTGGACACTGTCATCGCCAACGGCATGGAATGCGAGCCTCTCCTGCACTGCGATGAGCACCTTATGGCTGCTCACCCTGACTTGGTAGTGCAGGCGCTGCGCCTAGTGATGCAGTCTACCGGAGCGAAACAAGGCATCATTGCCCTCGAGCGTAAGCGCCACGATGCTATCCGTGCTCTCCAACAGGTATTGAAAAAGCTACAGCCTGCCAAGAGCCAGCAACCACCCATTGCTCTACATGTAATAGAAAGAAGCGTCTATCCTGCTGGAGACGAGTTTGTGCTGGTCTACGATGTCACTGGGCGAATGGTGCCAGAAGTAGGGTTGCCTCTGGATGTGGGATGCGTTGTGCAGAACGTGGGCACCTTGGCGAATATCGCTCGCGCCGTATACGAAGGACGCCCCGTGACCCACCGCTATCTCACTGTCACTGGGGCAGTGCGGGAGCCCAAGACAGTGCTGGTGCCCATTGGGATGTCCTTTAGGGATGTATTGGGGTTGGCGGGCGGGGTGACGCGGCCTGAGGGTGGCTACAGGGTGGTGGTGGGGGGGCCGATGATGGGGCGTTTGGCCGAGAATCTAGATGAGCCGGTGACCAAGACTACTACTGGCCTTATTCCTTTACCCGTGGACAATGCTGTTGTGCGCTACATGTCTCGTCCGCTTAGGGGGTGGATCAAGCGAGGACAATCCACCTGTGATCAGTGCCGCGACTGCACTATGCTTTGTCCACGCTACCTCCTGGGCCACGACTTTCGCCCCCACGAAATAATGCGCGCCACCGCTTACGGCATCACAGAACCCAGCGACATTATCACTGGGGCAGTATTATGTTGTGAATGTCGCCTGTGCGAAGCCTATGCTTGCCCGTTGGAGCTCTCGCCCATGGCCTTTTATAGGGACATCAAGCGTAAACTCAGCGCAATGGGATACAAGCCCCTTAAACGCGCTGATCTCACTGTGCATCCTTTCCGAGAGTTCCGTCGTGTGCCCACCGAACGCCTGGTGAGCCGGCTGGGATTGAGGGAATACCATGAACGCCCTTGTGTCTTGGATGAGGGCGAAGTGCTTCCAGCGCGAGTGGTCATTCTGCTAAAGCAACATATTGGTGTACCGGCGACACCCATAGTATCTGTCGGCGACCTGGTACAGGCAGGAGACTTCATTGCGAACATCCCTGAGGGGAAGCTGGGCGCCAATGTTCACGCTTCCATCAGTGGACGGGTCGCAGAGGTCACCGAGCAGTTTATCACCATCACGGCATGATGCACATAAATCTGCTGGGCGCCTCGGTGGAAGGCTAAAAATTGCCCTCAAGCCTTAAATGGGGGGCTATTACGTCCGAATGACCAGAGCCTTCTCCCGCCATCAGCGGGAGTTTTTATGAAAAGAGCTTGTGGAAGGGTGAGAGATGCAGCATCTACGAATCGTCCTAGCCCTAGAACGAAATGTCCTGGTCCTTTCAAGCACGGTTTTCCTTTTGCTGACCTCCTTTTTCACATGGAGTCAGCTCTTGCCCCTCTACTTTCGTGACCTTGGGGCCGGCGACGCCCAGGTGGGCCTGGCCTATTCGCTTTCCGCCATCGCCTTCACCCTCATGCAATTCATTGGCGGCTTCCTGGCCGACCGATACGGCCGCAAATTGCTCATCGTCCTTCCCGCCTTCGTCCTCGTCCCTTTTTATATTCTGGAAGGAGCCGCCCGGGGCTGGCCTATGCTCCTCGTCGCCATGTTTTTCATCAGCTCCCTAAACGCCATCCAATCGCCGGCCCTCACATCCCTCCTGGCCGAATCAGTGCCGGAGAGCCGACAAGGGGAGGCTTTGGGCACTTATCAATTTGCCCTCGGCCTGGCCACTACCGTAGGCCCAGGCTTGGGAGCCCTTCTGTTTCGCTTGGCTAGTCTCAGGCACCTGATCTATATTACAGCCGTCATGACCCTCTTCTGTGCTATCTTGCGAGCGGTGTTCTTGCGCGAAGCGAGATATCTACCCCCGCCTGTTCAGCTGAGAAGATTGGAGCGCTTCCCTTGGGAGAGGTTTTGTTGGGCCCTTACCGCTACCTGCCTCTTCACCATCATCTCTGCTTTAACCTTGTGTGGCCCTTTCATCCCCCTCCATGCTGAGGACGTCTTAGGGTTCGATAAGCCTCGGATAAACGGCTTGTTCGCCATGAGCGGCTTTGCTAGCATGCTAACCAGCTTGCTGAGTGGCTACCTTGTTGAGCACTACGGCAGCCATAATATCTTGATCATGGCCAGCCTGGGCCACGTGGTTGCCATGGCCGCCTGGGCAATGATGGGCTCCTCCACCTTGGGGCCGTCCCTCTTCATGGCCGCCGCGGTGGGCTTTCAGATGATCGTCGTTGCCTATAATGTTCTGCTGATGCAGCTCACGGCGGGGCGCTCCCGAGGGAAGCTCGTCGGCTTTTTCGGCGCCGTCACCGGGATCGTCTCAGCTATCACACATATAGCGGGTGCGTATTTGCGGGCAAGCTTCGGCTCCATTGCGCCCTTCTGGGCAGCTTTGGGATCGGGCCTGGCTATGGCCTTATTCCCACGCTTGGTCTCCGCGGCGGTCAAGTTGGTTATTCCACCGTCCACTTCACCACGTAGCTTCGATGAGTTACTTGAGTTTGGCGATGATCTGACCGCCTAATAATACTGGGAGGAAAGGGAGGTAGCATGATGAAAATCGCAGTGAGTTCGCAAGGGGACAACCTTAACGCCCCAATCAGCCCTACATTTTCGCGCTGCCCAACCTTCATCTTCGTGGATACAGAAACCATGGAATTCATGGTCGTGACCAACCCGGGCATGTCAGTGCCGAGGGAAGCAGAGACCCAGGCAGCGCAGTTGGTGACCAATCAAGGGGCGAAGGCCGTATTGACAAATAAAATAGAGCCCAAGGCCTTCTTTGCCTTACAGGCCGCTGGTATCCAGGTCTTCTCCGTAAAGCCGGGCACAGTTCGGGAGGCAGTGGAGGCTTACAAGGCAGGCCAACTTCGGCCCCTCAGTGCACCTACTATCTCTCAGGTGTAACCTCAAATCGCAGGATTTACGCCTTCGTTCAACTACAGTGCGACAGCCGACACCTGACAGTGCGCTGAACTGCATGGCTACGAGATGGGAGCCTCCCACCCACGCCCTCAGTGGCTGCCTTCGGCTATCCCCCTTGCCCCCAGGCTGGGGGCAGGGGGTAAGGTTCCATCGCCTCCGGTTGGGGCGACGGCGTATGTCGCTCCACTATGAGCGTATGCATTTAGATGCTGACAAAGCCGATGTGGCCGGCCTTAGCATCAGTGATGGGGAAACACCCTGCTTGAAGACGAGCGGTAGGGCGAAACTTATTCGCATATTCTCGGTATTTTTCTCCCAACTTTTCCATACACTATGCTATCCTAAATACATCGCCTGAGCGAAGATTTGCGCAAAGCGAGGCGCTGTAGCCAATTCGATATAGCCGACCTGATGGGCTATGGCCTGCGCCTCTGCCCGCTTGCTGCGGGAGATGAGGGCCAGCTTGGCCCCCATACCAGCGGCGTTTCCCACCTGCTGAAAGCGGTTCAAGGGCAGCGGTGGCAACATGCCGATGGTCACCGCGCTGGCCACATCTATATAAGTGCCAAAGGCCCCGGCGATGATCACCTTCTCGATCTCCTCCTCGGGGTGGCCCTTCGCCTCCAAGAGCACTTGGATGCCGGTGCGTATGGCCCCCTTGGCCAGTTGCAACTCCCGCACATCGTGCTGGGTGATGGTGATCGCTGGACTCCCATCCCGTTCCTCCTCGCTGACCAGGATGAACTCCCGCCCTCCCTCGCCGACGCGCACCCGGGGATGGTCGCCCATCCTCCCCCTCCGGTCCAGCACCCCGGCCAGGTAGAGTTGAGCCATGGCGTCCAAGATGCCGGAGCCGCAGAGGCCAGCCGGCGGTGCTCCCCCGATGGTCTGGTATTCGACCCGGTCGTCCACCAGCCGCAGGCGCTCTATGGCTCCCCTGGCAGCCCGCATGCCGTGCTTGATATGGGCCCCCTCGAAGGCGGGGCCAGAGGCACAGGAGACGCTGGTCATCTCACCATTGCTCACCAGGCAGACCTCAGTGTTGGTGCCGATGTCCAAGGCCAGCACCACCCTTTCAGCCCGCCAGGCCTCTGTGGCCAGCAACACCGCCACATGGTCGGCGCCCACAAAGCCAGCGATGTTCGGCAACAGGTGCACGTAGGCCCCTGGCGCGATGCGGAGCCCTACGTCGCGAGCCTTGACGTCCAGTGCCTCCCTGGCTGCAGGCACATAGGGGGAGAGGGCCAGTTGCTCCACCGGCAAGCGCAGAAATAGATGGTGCATAGCGGTGTTGCCCACCACCACCGCCTCGACAATTTCCTCCGGCTCGGCGTCAACCTCGGCACACAAGTCGACGGCCAACTGGTTCAGCGCCTCCACAGCCAGCTCCTGCAGGCTTGCTGCTTCGGCCGGCGACTCCCTGGTACGGGCGATGCGGGAGATGACGTCCTCCCCATAGGCGATCTGGGGATTCATGATCCCCTGGGCAGCCAAAGTATGACCACTGCTCAGATCCATCAAATAGCCGGCGATCTTAGTGGTTCCCAGGTCAACGGCCAGCCCCAGCTGGCGGCTGGGCCAAGGGCCGAGGGCCACCACCTCGTCGCCCCGCACCGAAGCCCGCGCCTCCCAGTTCCAAGATCGCAGCCGAGGGGAGAGGTCTCGTAGCACCTCGATGTCAATGGCACGACAGCATACCTGGTGCTGTTCCTCCAACGCCTCCCGCAGGCGGGCGGTGTCGGCCCGTAGGTCTGACAAGGATGGGGGTGGCAGCTCCAAGTGGTAGGCAGAAACGGGTGGCTCTGGGCGAACCGTGACCTCCAACCCCTCCACCTGGGTCCGCTGCGGCGCAGTCAGCGACTCCGGCAGCACACGCAGCTTGCAGTCGCCTAAAGGATAAGTCTGGCAAGCCAGGCGGTAGCCATCCTCCAGCTCCTGGGGAGAGAGAGCCTTCCGCTCGCTAGGGGTTGATTCTGAGATGCGCCCAGCCAGGACCTGCACCTTGCAGCGGCCGCAGGTCCCCTTGCCCCCACAGAGGCTGACCAGATCAATGCCCAGTTGGCGCGCACAATCCAAGAGCGATCGGTCAGCCGGGCACCCTCCTCGCCGGCCTACCGGCTCGAAATCTATCTGATAAAGTTCCATTTAACCACCAGCAGGGCTCTCGCGATATGCCATCCGCCGTAACCCCCACAGCGCGTTGAATAAGCGATACAACGGACGGGAGTAGACGTAGTCATAAGGGCCGATAGAGCGCCTCACCTCGCCACCGAAGCCCCTCTTGAAGCGGTAGAGACCCCAGAGGCCATCCTGCCTTTGGAGCGCCTCGTCCTCAGCCAATGCCCCAACCTCATCGGGGATGCCTCCCAGGTCGTAGGTGGTGCAACCTTGCCCCTTGGCCCACTGGATGGCCTCCCACTGCAGGAGGTGGTTGGGCATCAGGTTGCGGTGCCGATTCGATGAGGCCCCGTATATGTACCAGGCTTCCCTGCCAAAGACGAAGACCATCAGCCCGGCCAAAAGCTCACCCTCGTAGGAGGCCAAGAGGAACCTGCCCCTCCCTGGTGAGACAAAGAGGCGCCAAGCCTCATCGTAGTATTCCAGCACGTGGGTGGGGAAGCCGTCCCTTCGGCTCGTTATCCGCATCAGGCGATAAAAGGCCCCCAGATCGCTCTCCCCTCCCTCCCGCATGATCACGCCCTTTTTCCCCGCCAGGCGGATGTTGTAGCGCGTCTTGGCCTTCATCTGAGCCAGGATGGCATCGAGGTCAGCCGTCAAATCCACCGCCATGGTGCTCCGCGGCTGAATCCTCTGGTCGCTGGGCCGAAACCCCAAATCTCGCAGCCGCTGTCCCAAGCTGGGATCATCGTCCAGGTTGGGCTCGATCTTCAAGAAGATAGCCCCCTCCCCTTGGGCTACCTGATGGATGGCCGAGAGCAGGGCTGTCGCGGCTTCGCTCTCGAGAGCGACGATAGGGCCCTTAGGGACGTAAGCGAAAGAGCCCAAAGGCAAGCGACGCAGAAGCAACTGAGCGCCAGCTATGATCCTTCCCCCTTCCTCTACGGCGAAGCGTATCGGCCGCCAGCCGAACTTGGCCTTGAGCTCGCCCCATTCGTAGGATTGGAGGAGGTGTCCCATGTTTGAGGAGGCCACGAAATCGTTCCACGCCTCCCTGCCTGGGAAATCCGGGCCTGTTGACAGTTTGATTCTCACAGAAAGCCTCCCCCGCCATCCATTATACCATACCTCTGACAAACTGTCTCCCCCGCGTTCTACGTCTGAGCTCTTTGTGCGCTTATAGTTAGGGAGAGGATTCGCAAGGGGAGACAGTTTGTCATCAGCTTGACAGGCCAAACCATCTGTGCTACCCTATCAGCGATGTCTCAAAGTTAAACATGGAGGCTCCTATGGATCACGTCAAGGGCTTAAGGTGCGTCCTTTGCGGGGGCGAGTACGGCGTCGAGGAGACGTTATACACCTGCCCCAGGTGTGGCGTCGATGGCATCCTCGACATAGTCTACGATTATGGCCTCATCGGCCAGAGGCTGAGCAAGGAGAGGCTGGCCCAGAACCCTGAGCATTCGATCTGGCGCTACGCAGACCTCCTGCCCATCGCTGACAGATACTTGATCCCGCCCTTGCAGGTTGGCTGGACGCCCCTCTACCACGCCAAGCAATTGGGACAGCAACTGGGCCTGGAGAACCTGTACATCAAGGACGATGGGCGAAATCCTACCGCCTCCTTCAAGGACCGGGCCAGCGCGGTGGGCGTAGTCAAGGCCCTGGAGCTGGGCTTCGAGACCGTCACCTGCGCCTCTACCGGAAACGCTGCCTCCTCCCTCGCCGGCCTGGCGGCAAGTGTCGGCTTAAGGAGCATCATCTTCGTCCCGGAGAGGGCGCCAGTGGCCAAGGTGGCCCAGCTCCTCGTCTTCGGCGCTGAGGTCATCATGGTTAAAGGCACCTATGACCAAGCCTTCGACCTCTGCCTGGAGGCATCGGCCGAATATGGCTGGTACAGCCGCAATACGGCCTACAACCCATACCTTTCTGAAGGGAAGAAAACAGCCAGCTACGAGATCTGCGAACAGCTTGGATGGAATGCACCGGATAGAATTGTTGTCTCTGTAGGCGATGGCTGCATCATCGGGGGCCTCTGGAAGGGACTCAAGGACCTCTACGCCCTGGGGTTCATCGAGCGCTTGCCTCGGCTCGTCGGCGTCCAGGCCGAGGGCTCAGCCCCCCTGGTCAAGGCTTGGAAAGAGGGCAAGGAGGAGGTCGAGCCCATCGTCCCCTGCACCATCGCCGACAGCATCGCCGTGGGGGTGCCCCGTGACCGGGTGAAGGCACTGCGGGCGGTGCGGGAATCCAATGGGCTCTTCCTCGCCGTCAGCGACGAGGAGATCCTGGAGGCCATGCGGGTCCTGGGGCGGGGTGCTGCCGTCTTCGCCGAGCCGGCTGGGGCGACTGGCTTCGCTGGCTTAGCCAAGCTCGTTCGAGGGGGGAGAATAAACCCCAGGGAGCGGATGGTGGTCATAGTCACCGGCAATGGCCTGAAGGACGTGGAGAGCGCCATCAAGGCCACTGGCAGGCCCCACCTCATCGAACCGACGATGGACGATCTGCGGCGATTGATGGTACATTAGGTAAACTAGTGGATCTCGGGCAGGACGTGGAACTCGATGGGCAGGAGGGCCAGGAGAACGGGGAGGTGGCGCAGCGCGAAGGAGGCGATGGTTGACTCGGAGATGGCTTTGTCCAGCCCCAGAAAGGGGAACTTGGCGAAGGCGATGAGCAGGGTCTCCACCACGACGAAGCCCTTAAGCAAGCCGAAGAGCAACCCACCCACGTGATCCAACCAGCCTAAAGAGAGACCTTCTGCCAACTCCCGCAGGAGAAGGGAGAGCAAGCTGACTGCTATCCACACCCCGATCAGGATGGAAAGGAAGCTGAGGGCCCTGGTCGCATTCAAACTGGGTATGTAGGGCCTCAATAGCTCCGCCCCAGCCGAATAGTAGAGGCCAGCCAAGTAGACCCCTAGCACGAAACCGATTAGGGTCAGGGCCTCACGAATGATGCCCGTCATCAGGCTGGTCAAGGCGAACCAGCTCAGGATGACGAGGATCATGATGTCCAACCAATTCATCGCCGTTCACCTCCTCTCAGCCTAGAATTTCATCCCCGATCACCGCCCGACAGAAGTCTTATCCTATTATAACATAGATGCCGACTTTGGACAATAGAGTGTTCCGTCTCACGGGGGACAAGGATAAGCTCGGGGCAATCGCATTCTCTGAATTGGAGGCGGAATGGGTTATCGTTTCCTGAGTCGAAGGGTGAGACCCTAGACAGCCACCTGTGGAGTCCATCGGTCCCAAGAGCGATGCCGTTGCAGGCGGGAATCTTTCTCGCCACGGCTGGGATCCCCCCTGGTTTCACCGTTGCTTCCTTCTTCAAGGATCTATCGGTATCACTTCATTGTTGAATATATCAACATGCTTGACAAATTTCTCAATTGTGGTATAATATAATTAAAATTCAGAACGCCTCAGACAGGCTTCCTGCACAGGTAACAGGTAAATAGGTTAATGCTTGATCCAGCGGAGGCGATGAACCATTGTTCTAAGTTGGGCACTTGAACAATGGGGAGCTAATAGTGCAACCGGCCGCTAAACTTATGTTTTGGCGGCCTTTTTGTTTGCTGACGCTGCTCAGGAAGGTTTCCTGCACAAGCAAATAGGTTGATGTTCGGTTCAGCGGAGGCGATGAACCATTGTTCTAAGTTGGGCACTTGAGCAATGGGGAGCCAGTAGTGCAACCGGCCGCTAAACTTATGTTTTGGCGGCCTTTTTTGTTGGCTGCGGTCCTCTTATAGAGCCCGATTAGCTGATCGTCGAAAGGGGGTGAGGCCTGACGCAGTTTCGTGTGTAGTTTATCGGCTCTACGAGTGATGTCAGTTGTAGGGCGGGAATTCTTTCCGCCACGGCTGGGATCAGATCACGGGGCACTGGCTCCGGTCCAACACGCCGAAAAGGAATTCGGCACAACAACACATTACTAGGAGGTTTGAACATGAAGTTCACAAAGTTAATTGTGGTAGCTGCCATGCTGGCACTTCTCATAATGCCTATGAGCATGGAGACGCAGCCAGCGGCGGCGCAGGGGGAATCTTTTGAGAAGGCGTACCAATGTTTCCCTACCTGTAGCGAGACGGATGGGCGCTTTGTCTCGATTGCCGGTGCCGATCTCACCACTCTGACCGAGGACGTCGCTTTCAAGATAGTCGCAGCCGCAGGCACAGATTCGTTTGAGATCGGTTTCTTCGATGGAGATTCAGTAGCACCTCTAAGCGGCACATGGGATTATGGCGTCAACGAGCCCCTTGAGTTCACGCTGTTCGCTGATCCGGGCGGTGATGGCACGGGGGCCTTTGTGGTTAGTCCATTTCCCTTGTCCGGTTCCGTTATGACCGACAACGCATGGTACACCGTCAATGTCAACAACGTCCCGCAGGCGGAGTCAGCGAGCGGCGACTTCGTCTATCGCCTGAAGGTGAATCTGCCCGACCCGAGCCAGCGTACATGGAGCAATTTCAAGGTGCGCACAGACGCCATGCTGCTTGTCCCACCTCATACCTTTGCTTTCACCGCGCCGCTCTTTTCGAGGGCCGAAACCTCCATTCTTTACCCTAAGTACTACAGCGTGGGTGATCGGACTACGACGACCTACGACGGCACGTGGTACTGGTATCTGGACGTGCCTGGGGGCGTTGACCATCTGACTGTGTGGGACGGTGACTTTGACCGTGGCAGTTGGAATGAAACAAACCTCGACACTGACGACCCTGACACACCAAACGCTCCGTTCACGCCCGACTTTGCTGGGGGGACAGCGCGGCCAGAGGGGGTAGCGACGGTGCAGCCAGAGGATGGGTGCACGACGGAGAAATCGAGCACAGCCTGTCCAGCCGACGACCGCTCTAGCACTAGCTGGAGGTGGCTGAGGACACCTCCTATCCAGTACACGGTGATCGCGCCAGATGGACAGACTTTCCTGAACGACAATCCCTCGGGGAACAAGGAGTGGGAGCAGTTCCGGATTGATACGGCTCCCTTCGACCGCAACGTGATGGATTACGACGCGGACAGCCTGCCGGGAGGGACGTACATTATCCGTGCCGACGGCGTAGACCTGAGCAACCTGAACACCTGGTACTTCGAGTACGACCTCCGTGGCGTACCCTCCGCCAGCATCGGCGACCGGGTGTGGTACGATATCGACGGGCTTGGCGACCAGGATGCCGGCGAGCCCGGCTTGAACGGAGTTGTGGTGAGCCTGTACAGGGATAACGGCGATGGTGTCTGTGACACTGACACCGACATCTTCCTCGGGTCGCAGATCACTTCCGGCGACGGGGACTACGACTTCCTTGGTTTGGGTGCTGGCAACTACTGCGTGGGTGTGGATGAGAGCACCCTACCCGCTGGCTTTTCTTGGACGACCACCACGTTCAACAACCCCTATACCCCTTTAGGGCCCTACCCGCTTCAGGAGAGCGAGGACCACAACGACGCCGACTTCGGCTACGACTTGGTTGGGGGCAGCAGTGGCTTAAACCTGGGCGATTTCGTCTGGCTGGATCTCAACGGTGACGGGATTCAGAACGACGGTTTCGAGTCCTGCATCGAAGGTGTGCTGCTCCGACTGGAAGGGGTTCCCGACGATCCCAACATCGGCAACTTCACCCTGTTCGACACGACTCTGTTCGACGGCAAGTATGGCTTCGGCGATCTGGTGCCAGGTGACTACACTGTCATCGTGGAGGAGAGCAATTTCGAGTGCCCGGATGGTCCCCTGTGTGGATTGATGCCAACTATGTCCTTCCAGGGTGCTGAGTGGGAAGACAGCAACGGCAGTCCCGCATCCACAAGACTCCCGAGACTGGTTGTCGATCCTGACGACCCGAACCAGAACCCAGATGAGGATCCCAACCTCGACTTCGGCTACAGGCCACCGGACCCTGGTACCGGAACACCAGGTTACTGGATGAACCATCCCGATGCGTGGCCAGTAGACTACATCACCATCGGCGGCGTGACCTACGCCAAGATGGACGCCATCGCCATCATGAAAGCCCCAGTCAAGAAAGACAAAACCTACACCATGTTTCCTGCGCTGGTTGCCGCCAAGCTGAACGTAGAAATCGGCAACACGTCCTACTGCATCGAGGACACCATCAGTGACGCCGACCAGTGGCTGGTAGCCTATCCGCTTGGCAGCGGGGTGAAGGCCAACAGTCCCGCCTGGAAGATAGGCGAACCGCTGTACTTAAAGCTGGACGACTACAACAACGGCTTGCTCTGCGCACCATCCCGAGACGACCTTGAGTGACGGCTGGGATCTATATGTATAGATGGAGCGGGTTCAGGCGAGGCCTGAGCCCGCTTTTCTATCTGAGCAGACAAGGGGGCAAGGGAGCCCACTATGTTTGCACTTTTCGATTCGAAGCGCAAGAAACCCGTTTTCTGGCAGTGAATTGGGCTCCATTCCGGCTGATTGGCTGCATTCGTCCGACGCGTCGCTTCAATCAGGCGGGGAGAAAACGGGTTTCTGGCAACTGCCATTGGAGGGGATCGTATGGGGGACCCAAGGCGTGTCACAGCATTGTCAACAGCCATAGTTTTGCTTGTCCTGGTTTTCAGTCTCTTCGGCTCGTCTGTGGTGATGGCGGGGCCGGCTCAGAGGAGCATCGGCGGCACGGTCTTTTTCGACCACGACGGGAATGGGCAACAGGATGAAACGGACGAGGGCCTGGTCGGCGTGACGATCATCCTCGATGGGCCCCGCAGCCTCGTCACGACCACCGATGGGGCAGGCAACTATCTCTTTACTGGGCTATCCGAGGGAACGTACACCGTCACGGAAGTCAACCCCTGCAGCTATCTAAGCACCACGCCGGATACCGTCGAGGTTGTGCTGCAGCGAAAGGCGAAGGTGGCCAATGTCGCTTTTGGCGATGCCCTGCCCGTTTCCCTGTACGGCGCCGTCTTCCAGGACGACGATTGCGATGGCCAATTTGCCTGGTTCGAGTCAGGAATCGGCGGGGTTGACGTGACCATCTACGAAGACGCCGATGGCGATGGGGAGTTGGATCACAAGGAGCCGGCATTGGCCCACACGCAAACGGACTTTCAGGGCAACTACCTCTTTACGGGCTTGTTGCCCGGGCAGGTCATCGTGGTCGAAAGAGATCCGCCCGGCTACGTCAGCACCACCCCCAACGCCGTCCCGCTGGCCCTGATCAGCAGCGAGGCCGGCGGCGAGGTGAGCGTTGATTTTGGCGATGCCCGTTCGGGGAGGTGCCAGCGTCATTGATCGTTACAGGGCCCGAGGCTAGTTTTGGTGCGAAACTGGAGTGCGGCCTTCAGGCTGCTACCTATAGTAGTTTAGCAGGCTGAAGCCTGCACTCCTAGCGGCGAGCTATTTCCACCGAAAACGAGGCTAACCCTTCGGCTTCAGGCTTCGACTGAGGCCCTCGCCTGAGCTCGGCCGAAGCCCTCAGCCTAAGTCCTTGGTCAAATGAATGTAACAGCCACAGCGGGTGGTGGAGAGATCCCGCCATCCGCTGTTTTTGCGTGTCGCCTTGGATAGACACTGCCTTCACGCAACTTTCACGAATTTTTCACGCAACCTTCACCCACGCCTGCCAGGTTTTGTAGTATACTTTTATCAGAAGAATCAACTTCAATAAGGGTCCGACAAAGGCAAACCCGTCGAAAGGCGGGGACGCAAAGCCACGGATCTACGTTAGCCGATGGCAGATGGCTTATGGCAGATAGCCGATGGCAAATTACTATCAGCTATCGGCCATCAGCTATTAGCTATCAGCCATTAGCTAATAAGATGGCCGGGTTGCCGAAGACCAACTGCGCAAGCGCGAGGTTGACCGGCGTGCCGGGCCAGCCTCGCGCTTTGCTTTTGCGGGCCCGACGAGGACAGAGAGGAGGATAAAGATGCACAAGAGATTTGCTAACCTGTTCTTGATCGGGGCGGTGCTTGTCGCCCTGCTCTTCCTGGCGGTCAGCGCTTACGCCTCACCAGGGGACCGTGGGGCAGAGAAGGTGGATCTGGCCGCTCCCCACGTGCCCGGCCAGATCCTGGTCAAATTCAAGAAGGGCATCAGCCACGCCTGGCAGCTCCAGGCCCACGCCCTCCATGGCGGGACGATCGTGGGCGAGATCCCCCAGATCGGCGTCCAGGTGGTGCGGGTGCCTACGGACAAGGTGGCCGCGGCGCTCGCCGGCTATCGTGCCGAGGCCAGCGTGGCCTATGCCGAACCCGACTACCTGGCCCAGGGCGACTTCACACCCAACGACGAGTACTATGCCACCAATCAATACGGCCCCCAGAAGATCCAGGCCGATCTGGCCTGGGACATCACCACCGGCGATCCCAGCACGGTCGTCGCCGTCGTTGACTCCGGCGCCGACTTCAGCCATCCTGATTTGCAGGGCAAGCTGTTGGCCGGCTGGGACTACGTGAATAACGACGCTGACCCCTCCGACGACCACGGCCATGGCACGCACGTGACAGGCATCGTCGGGGCGGGGACCAACAACACTGCAGGCATCGCCGGCATCGGATTCAATACCCGGCTGCTGGTGGTCAAAGTGCTCGATCAGTACAATGGCGGCTCTTACAGCAACATCGCTCTGGGAATCACCTACGCTGCTGATCAGGGCGCTCGGGTCATCAACCTCAGTTTGGGTGGGTCGGCTTCGTCTCAGACCCTTCTTGATGCCGTGGAGTACGCATGGGGTAAGGGCTGCCTGCTGGTGGCTGCCGCTGGCAACAGTGCCTCCAATACCCCCTTCTACCCCGCTGCCTACGATCACGTCATGGGCGTTTCGGCTACCGATGCAAGCGATGGCCGCTGGAGTGGGTCTAACTACGGTGACTACGTTTCTGTTTCGGCACCTGGCGCCAGCATCTACAGCACAAACTGGGCGAGTGGCAGCTCAGGTTATGGGTATCGGAGTGGTACCTCTCAGGCCGCACCCCACGTGAGTGGGGTGGCAGCGCTGCTCCTGGCCCAGGATGGGAATCGAACCAACATCCAGCTCTGGAGCATCATCGAGAGCACGGCCGATGACATTGGACCCGCGGGCTGGGACCCGTACTTCGGCCATGGGCGCATCAACGCCTACAAGGCGTTGAGCAATGGCCAGCCTCAGCCCACCCCGACGCCCACCTTCACCCCCACTCCCACTCCCACACCAACGCCAACCCCAACCCCGACACCCGGCAGCAGCACCATGCACGTGGGCGACCTGGATGGGGTCAGCGCTAAAGCCGGCAACAACTGGAAGGCCACGGTCACCATCACGGTCCACGACGCCAGCCACAACCCACTGTCCAATGCTACGGTCAGCGGCTCCTGGAGCGGCGGCTACTCGGGCTCTGCTTCTTGCACCACCAATGGCAACGGCCGGTGCAGCGTGACCACCGGCACCATTAACAGTAAGAATAGCAGCGTGACGTTCACAGTGAGCAACGTGAGTCATGCGACGTTCACCTATCAATTGGCCGCCAACCACGACCCGGACGGTGACAGCAACGGCACCAAGATCACGGTTTACAAGCCGTAGTTTTGAGCAAGGGAGCAGAGGAGCAAGGGAGCAGAGGAGCAAGGGAGCAGAGGAGAGGTCAGCTCCCTTGATGGGGTTCACCCAAGCTTCTCCGCTCAGCAGGGAGGGCGAGGGCCAGGTTCAACCAGAGGTTTGATTTTTTTGCGCGATGCCTTTGGACATACTAAAAGCCTCCATGGCGGGGCCGGCTGAGTTATGAACTTGGCCGGCCCCGCACGTTTTCCCGGACATGAATACCGGCCGGCATGAAGCCGCCCGCCCGACGATCAAGTCGTCGGGCTAAGGAGCAACGCCCCATCAATGAGGCTTTGACCCCGACAAACCGGGTAAAAGCCCGATTCATCGGGCGCTGCTTCGTAGCTGGGCGACTTCATCGCCCAGCGGTCGCTTTTAGCCCCGTTTACGGCGCGTCGTTTTGTAGCTCAGCGAATTCATCGCCGAGCTTTCAGCGATTGACAAAGCACGGTTCTTCAGGTATAATATCTGTAGGCTGGGATAGGCTTCTCTCCTTGCCCTCTCTTTCAGCGATTGACAAAGCACGGTTCTTCAGGTATAATATCTGTAGGCTGGGATAGGCTTCTCTCCTTGCCTTCTCTAATTCCTCAACGTTTCTCTGCATTACCATAGAAGGCCTGCTTCGCCGTCTGAACGAATGGCAGCACGGTCTGCGGTGAGGATGGTGTGCTGGTAACATACGGTTGATCTGGAGCAATAATGGCGACCCTTGAGTCCAGAATCAGTGTTCCCAAGGACGTGTTGTTTCGTGAACTGAGCGGTGAGGCCGTCATCCTGAACCTGGAAACCGGCAAGTACTATGGGCTGGACGAGGTCGGCACCCGGATGTGGACTTTGCTGGCCCAACACGGCCATGTGGAGCCAGCGTACCGGGCCCTGCTGGACGAGTACGATGTGACCGAGGAGCGGCTTCAGCAGGACTTGCTGAGCTTGGTAAATGAGTTGGTGTCTCATGGACTTCTACAGGTTGATGAGGCGTAAGTTTCACTCGGCGCTCACCCTCACGTGGGGCGACTGGTGGATCCTGGCCCAGGCATGGGTCTTGCTGCTGGTAGTTGACCTGGGCTTGCGCCTGCTGCCATTCCGGTGGGTACAGGGACTCCTGGCGCTGGGACGAAAGGACGCGAGGGACATTCAGGCCGATGGAGCGTCGGTCATGATTCAGTGCCTGGAGTGGCTTGTGGGGGTGGCCGGGCGCAACCACCTGTACCCCATGGGCTGTCTTCGGCAATCGCTGGTTCTCCAATGGCTCTTGGGCCGGCGCGGGATCATCACGGATCTGCAGATCGGGGTGCGGAAAGGAGTGGATGAGCTAAACGCCCACGCTTGGTTGGAATATGAAGGCCAGCCCCTCGGCGAACCGCAAGCTATTGTAGTCCACTATACACCGTTGGTAACCCAGGAGGCCGGCTGATGAGCGGCATCTGTGGCATCGTCAACTTCGATGGCGCGCCGGTTGATCCAGAGTTGCTGTGCAAGATGGCGGAGGCGTCGGCCTATCGTGGCCCTGATGGCATCCGCTACTGGATCAGTGACAACGTGGGCTTCGCCCACCTGGCTCTCAACACCACGCCGGAGTCGCTGCAGGAGCACCAGCCGCTGGTCAACCAACGTGGCGACCTTGTACTCACCGCCGACGCCCGGGTGGACAACCGGGACGAGCTGATTCGCACATTAACAGCCAAGGGGCATTTGCAGGAGAAGGACCCCACCGATGCCGACCTGATCTTGGCGGCGTATCAATGCTGGGGTGAAGAATGCTCCGATCACATCATCGGTGACTTCGCCTTTGTCGTCTGGGACGCATCCAAACAGAAGCTATTCTGCGCCCGGGACGCAGTGGGGGCCAGGCCGTTCTGCTACAATCTCGAGGGCCACACCTTCCGCTTCGGCTCCGATGTACGCCAGGTTCTGGCAGACGAGCGAGTGAGCTGCGACCTGGATGGCTATTTCATCTCTGACTTCCTCACCTTCAACTGCCGCGACCAGGCGCGCACCATATTCGCGGATGTGCAGAAGCTGTTGCCGGGCCACTGCCTAGCCTTGGACGCTAGTGGTCCCCGTGCCTGGCGTTACTGGAACCCGGATCAGAATCCACCCATCCGTTACCGCACCGACGCTGAGTACGTGGAGTGTTTCCAGGAGTTGCTGTTCCGCTGTATCGCCGACCGCCTGCGCAGCGTGAAAGGTGCCGCCGCCATCATGACCAGTGGCGGCGTGGACTCTTCTTCAGTCTCGGCTGTGGCTCAGCACCTCTACTGTACTGGGCAGACGACGACACAACCGGTTGCCTATACTATGGTCTTCGATACCCTGACGGAGTGCGATGAACGGGAATACAGCCTGACCCTGCCGATGGAAACCGGGATCGAGTTGCATCAGATTCAGGCCGAGCAGTTCTGTTTTCTCGACGATGCGATGATCTCTGCGCCTGCTATCGACAGTCCTATGATGTACCGCGACGGTCGGACTCGACATGTGCTCCAGCAGGCACGGGAGCGCGGTTGCGACGTCCTGATGACCGGTCACGGTGGCGACAGCCTCTTTAAGGCCGCGATGGTGCAATATTATGACCATGTTCGGAGTGGCTGCTGGTGGAGGCTCTGGCCCTGGTTTGCGGCTGGTCGTCGGCAAGGGCGTTCCTGGGGGCGCCTGATCTCGTCGCTCATTCTATGGCCCCTGTTGCCCAAACGTGCCCGCTATATAATTGACGGGTGGCGTCATGCCTGGTGGTACTGGCATGTGCCCGCCTGGATTCACCCTTGGTTGCGTAAGGAAACCGATCTGTCCGAACGTTTATATCAGCAAGACTATCCCAGATGCTTCCGCAGTCGCGTGCGCCAGTCTCAGTACGAAGACATCGTTGGCCTGGGTCAGCAGGTCCATGCCATTGAATCTTGGAACATGTGGGCGGTTGAACACGGCATGGAGGCCCGCTTTCCCCTCCTGGATCGGCGGTTGGCTGATTTCGTGCTGGTGGTGCCCTTGGAACTAGGAGCGCGTTCAGGCCCTGGAAACAGTAAGTGGCTTCTGCGGCAGGCGATGGCTGGTGTGGTGCCAGACAAGATCCGCCATCGGTCAAATAAGGGCTTAGGGACCAGGTATGTCGAGCACATGATACGCCACCAGGTCACGCAGAAGTTACGTGCGCTCTTTGCCAATACGCAGATGGCGCAGCACCAACTGGTTGACGAGCAGGTGTTATTGAACGAGTTAGATGCATACTGCAGTGGTACCGGTCGGTATCACAGCGGCAACTTGTTTGTATCGCCGACGTTGATGGAGCGGTGGCTACAGTCCCATGTCCGGGGTCAGACATCCATTTGCTTCGACTCCTTGCGATCGTGGCAGTCCGAATAATGCAACTACGAAGGGAGAAAGCGCTATGGAATCCAAACGGTTTTTCAACACGAACGAAGTGCACCAACTCAAATCTCCTAAGGCACACTATGAAAGTCCAAAGCTGACACAGTACGGCACTCTGAGCAAGTTGACGCAGGCTACTACCGGCACCGACCTCGAGACCTATCCGCCGTACGACATAACCGGAGCCGGGGGGTTCTAGAACTCTCTAGCATCATTGCTGGTGAACACCCAAGCATCACATCCTCCCGTTGGTCGTGACCGGAAACCGTCACGGCAACTGCGAGTGCATTATCCCCAGTGCCGTGTGCAGCTACTCGGCGATGATGGTGATGCGTTAGTGCTTGTGCTGGTGGATCGATAGGTGCTCCGCAATACCAAGCGGTTCGCTGGTTGCTGTTTGCTAATGCTGCGTGGACCAAGCCAGGTGTACCGTGTGGCCTTTGTATTGATGCCCTTCATAGTGTTGCGGATGTTGCGCCAGCACTCCAAATAGGATCCTGGGTGTGTACGCGCTATCCGGTGTGAGCTTGCCCGCATGTCTTCCTGGATGAACTGCTCTCCCGAGGTTTACCGGAACAAAGCAATGTCTCCAATCTTGGCCGCTGAGCTAGCCACAGGTCTTGACAACGACACGTGGCCTATCTATCGAATCTTCGACCTCGCCCTCGCCAGCAACTTCCCCTTCGTTAACCTGCTATCGCGCGGTGCTATTCCCTCTGACGTGACCTTCACTTGCGCTTATGAGCCCTTCATCCCCACTAATTGGGATCAGATCATACCCATCTACGTTAGTCCTGATCGCGTTGTTGATGGTAAAAGCGCTGGTTACCTATACCGGTTAGGTACATGTGATGTGCTGCGCTTCACCCACGTCGCTGACTTCTATCTCTGGGCTAACCAGATCATCTGCTACCCGTTGGATCTGGCCGATGACCAGGTGGTGGAGATTTACCTACTGGGGCCGGTACTCTCTTTCTGGCTGGAGCGACGGGGCGTTCCAGTTCTACATGCCTCAGCAGTTATGGTAAATGGCTGCGCCGCAGCTTTCCTCTCCCACCGTAGTAGCGGCAAGAGCACGCTCGCTGCGGCATTAATGCAAGCCGGCTATCCGCTGCTCACCGACGATATCCTCCCCGTCGAGCGTCATCGTGGCACGTTCGTCGGTCGCCCTGGCTATCCCCAGATGCGTATGTGGCCGAACGAAGCACAGCATTTCCTGGGTTACTACCAGGACCTGGAACGAGTGCACCCTGCACATTCCAAGCGCCGCGTCCCCGTTGGCCCGAACGGCTTCGGCACCTTCTGCGACATGGCACAGCCCCTGGCCTGCCTCTACCTGCCGGAGCGGCGTGACCCAAGGGAGGGGGGAACGGAAATTGAGATCACGCCGGTCTCACCCCGCGATGCGGTGATTGAGCTGGTGCGCCATTCCTTCACGCCCCGGGTCGTGGAGGCGATAGGGTTGCAACCGCGGCGCCTGGACTTCTTCGCCCAGATGGTGCAGCAGGTCCCCATGCGTCGGCTCGTCTACCCCAGCGGCTTCGAGCATCTCCCCCGCGTGCGGGAAGCGATTCTAGAGGATTTGGAGACGCTGTCGTAGCCGCGTACGACGTTGCGCCAAGTCAGGTCAGTAGCACACCACTCGCTAGCCACCCCGCCAAACGATGGGCAGGAACAGCTCAAATAGCAGCGGCGGCCCTAGGTGATACTCGGACGTGTCCCACTCCCGCCCGGCAAACCAACCACCGAAGGAATCCCCCAGCTTCACGAAAGGCTCCAACCGCCCCTCAACTACATGCACTGTCCCCACCTGGATCTCCAATCTTACTACCTCGACCTGCAGCGGGCCCGTCGCGGTGCCAACCCTGCTTTTGGCCGTCAAGGTGATGGTTGCCGTCTGAGTCAGCAACTCAGGGTAGATCGGCACCGACCAGACCCGCTCCGCTGAGCTCAAGCTGTCCATGGTTGTACTGTAGATTCCTTGCTCCGTCTCCACGACCACCCCCACATCCAGCGGGAGGAGTCCGTCGTTGGCGACTGTCACCGTCAGGGCGCCAGCGCCCACGTCCACCCCGCTCAGCCCCACGTTCGGCGTAGCCGCCAGGAGGTACAGGTTCCAACGGGCCCAGCGATCAGCCGTCAGCGAGATCTCGCCCGGCGGCGGGTTGTACCCCTCACCGATGCTCAACCCGACGGTGTAGGTGTTGGTCGTCGTGATGCGCTGCGTGAAGGACAGCGCGCTAGCGCCATAGACCTCGGATGTCCAGGCCAGAATCCCCGCCTCATACAGCCAGTCCATGGTGCTGCCGCTGCCGGGGTACAGCCCTCGCGCCGTCCAAGTGTGGGGCGCGCCATGGAAGCCGTTCGCCTCGGTGAGCTGACTCCCCTTGCGCGACAACATCTCGTACCAGAAGGTGTCCGGCAACTCCGCCGTGGCGGACCAGCCCCAGGGATGCAGCAGTAGATCGTTGCCGGAGTGGAAGCTGGAGGCGGTCACGATGTTGGGCCGGGCCAGCACGAAATCCCGGACGGCACGGGTCTCCGGTTCGGAGAAGGGGGCTGGGCCACGGTAGACCCCCGTCCTGGGGTCGTCATCGCCCAACTCCCAGTGGCTGTCGTAGTTCCGGTTGGGATCCACACCGCCGGGCGGGTCCTCGCCAGCCTGTCCATCCGCATCGTCGTCAACCTGGGGGATCTCTCTCCCCTCACTGTCGAACACCCCCACAAATCTGCGGCTCACCACGTGATCGTCCCAGCCTTCCACGAAGGGGTTCTCAGGGTGCGCGGCTACCCACTCGGGATCGAATTCGTAGTGATACACGTCGTAGGTGCTGTAGCCGGCTCCCTCGCGCCCATCCTCGTCAAAGAGGCCGTCCCCGTCGTCATCGCTGGCCGTCGGATTGGCTGTCTTCCGCTGTCTCTGATCCGAGTCGAGGAAGATGTCGTCCCCGTCGGGGTTCACGGACGGGATCGCGTAGGCCGTCCGCGTGTCCAGCAGGTAGGTCACCAGCGGGTCGCTGCTATACCGCGAGGTTAGGTACCACACGAAGTACAGCACCGCCTGGGCGCTGACGGCCTCGCGGGCGTGGTGCTGCCCGTCAACGTACAGCGCCGGCCGGCCATCCGCATCGCCCGACGCTTGGCTGCCGATCCGGACCGCGGTGATGGGCCGGCCCTGCCACGAGCGGCCGACCTCCATCACCTCCACCAGCTCAGGGTAGGCGGCTTCCAGTTCATCCAGAAACGCTATCATCTCTGCGGACGTCGGGTAGTGGGCAAAATCGAGGTCGAAGGACGGATCAGGGAGGGAGATGGCCGCCCGCCGGCGTGCCGGCAGGGGACGCGAAAGTTGCGTGCCATGCTCGCGGGGATACAGGTCGTCGAGGCCCTCGACCCACCGGAACCGATCCACCGGTGCCGGGGGCTGGGCGTGGCCGGTGGCCGAGATAAGGAAGAGCCCCAAGAGGATCGTGACGATCAGGCTGATGGTCAGCAGCCGGGCAGACGGCATCGTAGATGTCCTTCCTTCGGTAGGTTACAGGCGAGCACAAAGGAATCGGCCCTTGCGTGGCAGGGGCGTTGCGTGGCTGTAGCAATTATACCAGGAACCAGCGTTTTGACACAAGTCCTGCTCTGACACGCTGACTGAGTCTGCCGAAGGCAGGTTTGCCTGCACCGAAGGCCCCTTCGACCAGCCCAGGGTGTGTCTTCCTTGCAGCAGGTGAGCAGCTACGAACCCCGATAGACTGACAACCGCAAATGCTCATACGGAGATTTTGCTAAAGATATTTGACCACAGATGTTAATCATGATATACTGGGGAAGAGGCGTCCAGCGACCAATGGGCCGGTTTGAGCCGGTTGTTCTCGCCGCTTCACGCAGAAAGGGGGGAAGACCTATGGCACAGAAACCTGAGCGCATCGAGGCGGAGTTGGAGGAGAAGGGGATCATCTCGTTGTCGCCTCATCCCTTCGACAAGCCTTCGGGCTGAGCGGCTCGACCGAGCTCGCCGAGGTCCTCAGGCCGAGGGCTCAGGGCATCGCCTTCACCGATCTGATGGGTATTTACATGGTTGTGGCTTCGTTCCGACGAATCCGCTTCTGTCTTCTCGTCTGGCTGCTGGCCCTATGCTTGCTCTTCCCGGGCTCGGCCATGCCGGTTGAGGCGGTCGTCACCTTGGTCAGCTTCACCGTTTCCGCCGGCGATGGCCAGGTGCTCCTGGAGTGGGAGACGGCCAGCGAAATAGATAACGCCGGCTTTTACCTGCACCGCAGCACGGCGGAGGCCGGCGAATATGCCCGCATCGGCCCCTTCATCCCCAGCGAGGGGGATGGACTGCTCGGCGCCAGCTATAGCTACCTCGACCAGGGTGTGCAAAATGGGCCCACTTATTATTACAAGCTGGAGAGCGTGGCCACGGATGGCTCCAGCGAGTTCCACGGCCCCATCTCGGCCACTCCGGGGGCCCAGCTGACGGCCACTCCAACGGCCACCTCCACCTCTCTGTGGACAGCCACGGCGACCACAATGGCCACGCTCACCCCGTCGCCGACGGCGGTGAAGACGCCAACGGCCACGCCCAGTCCGCCGCCGACAGCAACGGGGACGCCGACGAGGAGACAGCCCTCGCCCCCAAGAGCGACCGAGGCCCCGACGCCGACCGCAACTCAGAGTCCAACGGGCAAGCCGACATCGACTCCGACGGCAACAGACACTCCGACGAGGACACCCACCTTAACGGCAACCAGTTCCCCCGCGAGCACAGCCTTAGCGACAAAAACTCTGACAATCACGCCTATGCCCGCATTGACGGCAACCAGTTCCCCAACTCCAACGCCTCTGCCCCTTACGACACCTTATCCAGAGGCCCGGATGGCGACGGCCATCTTCACTCCAACGGCATCGAGAGTCCCTTGGATAATGCCAACTCCTATTCAAGGGGCATCGCCGCTCAGCGACCGTCGCGCGGCTCATTACCTCTGGTTGTTTGGCGGCCTGCTGGCTGGACTCGGGGCATGGCTGATCTATCGGTCCACCAGAGGCAGGCCTTAGGAGCTTGTGGTGAGCTTGTCGAACCGCTCATGGGCTATGAAGGGTCGCTTAACTATCTTTCTTCTTCCCCTGCTGGCGTTGCCTTTCACCTCGTGGGCTTGCGTGCCAGAGGAGCCCCCCTTCCTTGGCAAGGCCAAGATATACGTCGAGGAGGATGGGATATACCGCCTAACCTACGCTGACTTACGAAAGGTTGGGCTGAGCCTGAAGGGGATCGAGCCGGCGGCAATCCAAATCAGCAACCGAGGCCAAGAGGTGCCCCTTCGCGTCGTCGGCCATGGAGAGAGCTTGGCCATTGAGTTCTACGGCATGGCCAACGAGAGCAGGTATAGCGTCGCCAATGTCTATTGGTTGACCCTTGGCCAAGCGGCGGGGAAGAGGATGGCGGAGCGATCAGCATCGGCGAGGGATGCCCTTTCCTTCCCTGCCTCTTTCACCACCGCCCTCCACCGCGAGGAGGACCTCATCTATTGGCCCAAGGCCCCCAAGGATGTGGACCATTGGTATTGGCAATCGTCCATCGCCCCTGCCTCAGCTACCTTCTCCTTCGCCCTGCCTCACCTGGCCGATGGCGATGGCGTCCTCAAGGCCTCGCTTCTGGGCGGCACCCGTGACGCCGTCGAGCCGGACCACCACCTTCGCCTCTCCATCAACGGCTGCCTGGTCGCGGACACTACTTGGGATGGTCAGGGAGGACATCTTGTCGAGGCAGCCATCCCTCGCTCATGCCTGCTTGAGGGGGAGAACGTCCTGGCCCTTGAGGCGCCTGGCGACACCGGGGCCAAGGCCGACATCGCCCTCCTCAATTGGTTCGAACTCCATTATCGGCGCCGCTTCGTGGCCGAGGACGATCGCCTGGGGTTTGAGGGGAAAGCCGGCACCTACTGGATTGCTGGCTTCAGCCAAAGCGATGTGGAGATCTTCGACATCACCGACCCTGACAACGTCGCCCACCTGAGCGGTCACACCGTTGAGCCCGGGGGCGATGTCTACACCGTCTCCTTCTCCGATAGCGGTGCTGGCCAACGGAAGTATCTGGTGGTGAGTTCAAAGGCCATCAGGAAGCCGACAAGGATCGCCCCAGCTGCCCCTGCTGACCCTTCGGGCAGAGCCCTGCCCTCTGGGCGAAGCCTTCGTGCCCGTGATAACCAGGCCGATTACATCGTTATCGCCCACCCGGACTTCCGCCAGAGCCTCCAGCCCCTGGTCGAGTGGCGAAGGGATCAGGGCCTGAGGGTCGTCATGGCGACCATTGACGAAGTCTACGACGAATTCAGCTATGGCCTGGCCGACCCGACAGCCATCCGCGACTTTCTGCGCTACGCCTATGAGCATTGGGCCAAGCCCGCCCCCCGCTATGTCCTCCTGGTGGGCGATGCCAGCTACGACTATCGGGACAACCTCAGGGCGCCCAACAAGAACCTCGTCCCCACCTATCTGCTCGAGACCCATTTCGTCGGCGAGACGGCCAGCGACAACTGGTTCGTCCGCCTCGACGATGATCTCCTGCCCGACATGGCCATCGGCCGCCTGCCGGTCAAGAGCGCATCGGAGGCCCTGATCGTCGTGGATAAAATAATTGACTACGAGCGCAATCCGACGCCAGGCGAATGGCGCAGGAGGATCCTTTTCATAGCCGATGATGACCAACTCGCCTTCGAAGCCACGTCCGACGGTCTGGCTGATAGTCACATCCCTCCCGATTACCAGGCGATCAAGGTCTATCTGAGCGCCTTCACCAACCCTGAGGAAAGCAAGGCTCGAATCGTCGAGGAGATCAATGATGGCTCCCTCATCGTCAGCTACATCGGACATGCCGCCCTGGATGTCTGGGGGAGGGAGAAGATGTTCAGCTCTGCAGACATCGCCTCCCTCCACAACGGGGCCAAGCTCACCCTCGTCGTGACCATGACTTGTCTCGACGGCTACTTTCACCATCCAGAGGCGGACTGTTTGGCCGAGGAATTGCTCCTGGCGGAAGGCAAGGGGGCCATTGCTTGCTTCGCTCCCACCAGCGAATCGTTGCCCAGTGATCAAGACCTTTTGGCCAAGGCCCTTTTCGAGGCCCTCTTCGCGGGCGATGCCCCCACCCTCGGCGAGGCCATCATGCGAGCCAAGCGGAACCTGCCGGATAGCGGCCACGGCTATGAGGACCTCATCGAGACCTACACCCTCCTCGGCGACCCGGCGCTGAGGCTGGTTGGCAGATAGCCGATGGCAAGTGGCAGCCATCGAGCGAACGAAGTGAGCGGGCATCAGCTAGTAAGGCACCCTTTTGCCACCTTGGTTGGAGTATGGTATAATGATCATTGTTGGCGATAGGAAGAGTAGGAAGAGAGCGAAGGGTGGGAAAGATGAGCAACTCTGTGGGTTTCGGGACTTACAAAGCCTTTTTGAGCCTCTTGCTAAGGGAGCTGAAAGCGGGTTTCGGCGAGGATGTCATTCTTTCCTTCGCCGTTTTCGGCTCTGTGGCTAGGGGTGAGGCGAGACCGGATAGCGACATAGATATCCTCATCGTCCACAAGGAGGTGAGTTTTAACCCGACCGGGAGGTTTGTAGACATCCTTTTTGAACTAAAGCGAAGCGAGGAGTACAGGAGATTAAAGGAAAGAGGCTTGAATCCAGAACCCTACCCGGTATTCATGACGGCGAAGGAGCTTAGGGAAAGCCCGCATATCCTCCTGGATCTCTTGGATGAGGGGATAATACTCTATGATACCGGGCTTTTGAAGGAGAGGCTCGAGGCACTGAGAAGAAGGCTTTCGGAACTTGGCTCCAAGAAGGTGGTTTTGGAAGGTGGGAAGTGGTATTGGGACCTGAAGCCCGATTGGAAGCCGGGTGAGGTGATCGAGTTATGAGCAACTTCGAGCTGGGGAGTAAGCTCCTTAACGAAGCTGAGGAATACTATGAGGAGATGCTGCGGGCCTACGAAAGAGGGTCTTGGAATGTAGTGGTGAGAAGGGCCCAGGAGGTGGTGGAGCTCTCTCTGAAGGGGCTTCTCAAGATAATGGGGATCGAATATCCCAAGGAGCACGATGTGGGCGATGTGTTCGAACGGGCTTGTGGAGAGAAGGGGATCGAGGTTGAGGCAGAGGCGTTGGCTCGGATAAAGCGAACCTCCTCCAGGTTAGCCAGAGAGCGTGCTCCTGCTTTCTACATGGATCGGGTCTACAGCGAAGGGCAAGCAAAAGAGGCTAAAGAAGGAGCGGAGCAGGTCTTGGGGATGGCGAGAGAGCTCAAAGGCAAATTAGGCGTTCAATAATGCGTCAGGCTGCCATCCACCTTGGCGCGATGGACGGCGTAGCGGAAGGAGAGGAGGCTGAGAGGCAGGAGGGTTAGGCTGAAGAGGGCCAGGGCCAAAATGTCGGGGGCCAGGGCGGAGAGGGGATAGCCTTGCAGGAGGGCCAGGCGCATGGCCCGCAGGGAGTAGGTGATGGGTAAGAGATGCGAGAGGTGCTGCAGCCAGTCGGGGAGGATGGTGATGGGATAGTAGACGCCGCCCAGCAAGCTGGAGAGCGCGTTGAAGAGCCAGGCGATGGGATCGCCTCGCTTCAAGACGATGACGAAGCTAGCGGCGATTATCCCCAGGCTGCTGAGGGCGATGATAGTCAGGGCCAGGATCAGCAGGGCGGCCAGGTAGTTGCCCTGGCCCAGGTTCACGCCCAGAAAGATGGTCCCCAATGCCAGGTAGACCAGGACGCGGAAGGTAGTCATGAGGTAATTCCAGAGGGATGAGCAAAGAATGATGGTCGAAACCCTGGTGGGGGTCATTAGCATGGCCTCCAGGGTGCCCGTCATCTGGGCCTGGCGGATGCTGGCAGCGAAGCTAGACAGCCCCACCCCGAGGTAGCCGCTGAAGGCGATGCCGATGAGGACGAAAGAGAAGTAATCGCCGCCATAGGGCACAAGATAGGGAGTGGCGGCCTCGCCCAGCAGCCTAGCCACGTAATAGAGCAGGAAGACGGAGAAAAAGATGCCGAAAAGCTGAAGGAGGAGGGAGAAGCGATAGCTCATCTCCAGATAGAAATCCCTTTTTACGAAAGCGAGCACTTTAAGCATCTAGCCCTCCCATCTTTCCCTGGACTCCTGGGTGAGATGGGCGAAGATTTCCTCTAAGGGCAGCGCTTCGCTGTTCATTTCCTTTATCCTTCCCCCGTTATCTCGGATGACGTCGATCACCTCAGATAAGGCTTTATCATCGCTCGCGCTGAATGCGAGCAGGGCGTTCTCCTCGTCCAGGGTGGTGATTTGCAGATTGGCAACCAAGCTTTCCAAGCTGCTGAACATCGCCTTGGAGAAGCCGCCTACCTTCAGGGTATAGTGCTTCCCTTTTTGCAACATCTGCCTAAGCTCAGAAATCGTGCCATAGGCTCGGATGCGCCCCTTATCCATGATGGCTACCCGGTCGCAGAGTCGCTCCGCCTCCTCTAGCCTGTATGTGGTTAAGAATACGGTCACCCCTCGCCTGCCTACCAGCTCGTTTTTGATGAACTGGTGAAGGTGGCAGGTGGCTGCTGGGTCGAGGCTTTTGGTGGGTTCATCCAGGAAGAGGAGTTTCGGATCGTTGAGCAGGCCGCGGGCGAGGGACAGCCTTTGCCTCATGCCCGTGGAGTAGGTCTGAAACCTCTCGTCCGCCACCTCTCCCAATCCCATCAGCTCCAAAGCTTCTTCGACTTTCCGTCGCCCCTGGCGAGGGGAAAGGCCGTGCAGGGAGGCGAAGAACTCCAAATTCTGACGGCCGGAAAGCCGCCAATAGAAGCTACGTTCATCGCCGGTCACCAGGCCGACGGAGGCCTTTATTTTCTCCTCCTCTTGGAGATCGTATCCGTTGACCCGAGCCGTGCCCGCAGTGGGGGCGATCAGGGTGCAGAGCAGCTTGATCAGGGTGGTCTTCCCGGCCCCGTTGGGCCCAAGGAGGCCGAATAGCTCGCCCTCCTCGACGGCGAGGTCCACCCTATCCACGGCCATCACTCCCGGGCGGGAGTGGGGGGCGAGCACGAGGTCCTTTAGGCCCCTGGTTTTGGCAAATCGCTTCGTCAAAGCGAAGGTCTCAATGGCGAAAGGCACATCCATCACCTATCTCGAGCGTGATTGCGTCGTCCACAATTGTACCACAATCGAGATCTTCTTCAAAATGTGAGAAAAGGTCTATTTTTCCTCCAAAATGGTTTATCTCCAGAGGGTTGCGCGCAGGGGCAAAGTAATGTATAATAGCAGTGGTTCAAAGATAAGATTTTGATCGCAAGGGGAGAAAAGTTATGAATTAAGGCAATACTTCACTGTGATCTGGAAGTGGCTATGGCTAATCATGCTGGGCACGCTCTTGGCGGGCAGCACTGCCTACGTGGTAAGCCGGAATATGATCCCCATCTACCGCGCTTCCACCACCCTCCTTATCAACCAGGCCCGCAACCCCGCCGTCACCGATTATTCTTCGATCCTGACCAGTGAGCGCCTGGCCAAAACCTATGTGGAGTTGCTCACCAAACGCCCCATCCTAGAGGAGGTGGCCAGCAGGTTGGGGTTGGCGATGGATGAGGGCAGTTTCCCCGCCGAGCTCGACGTCAAGCCCGTGCGGGATACCCAGCTCATCGAGCTGAGCGTGGAGCACAGCGACCCCCGCTTGGCCGCGGAGATTGCCAATACCCTACCTGAGGTCTTCATCAAGCAAAACGAATCCATACAGCTGAGCCGTTTTGCCAGCTCTAAGGAGAACCTGGCCAAGCAGTTGGCTGTTATCGAGAGCGACATAGAGGCCACCCAGCAGGCGATCAACGCCCTGCAAAGCTCCGCTTCCGCCGACCAGGCGGAGCTGGCCAGACTCCAAACCGCCTTGACCCAGTATCAAACTAGTTATGCTAGCCTTCTCAGGAGCTACAAGGAGATCCGCCTAGCGGAGGCACAAGCGCTAGACAATGTTATCGTTGCCGAGCCGGCAAAGGTGCCCAAATACCCTGTGAAGCCCCGCAAGCTCCTTAACACCCTCCTGTCCTCAGGTGGGCTGCATGCTGGCCGTGGCGTGGCCTTCCTCATCGAGTACTTAGATGACACCATCAAGACCTCGGAGGACGTAAGCCAGGCTTTGGGGCTTTCCACCTTGGGCGCTATCGCCCGCTTCCGCACGACCCAAGATGAGGACAGGGGCATTGCTGCGGCTCACCCCAGGGCGCACTTCTCTGAGGTCTATCGCACCCTGCGCACCAACATCCAGTTTTCCACGGTGGATAAGCCTATTCAGCAAAGGCCCTTCTGGTCACAAGCGTTGGGCCCCTTGAGGGGAAGAGCACCACTGTAGCCAACCTCGGGGTGGTGATGGCTCAGGCTGGCATGTCGGTCATCGTCATAGACTCCGATCTGCGCCGCCCCGTTTTACACCAGCTTTTCGGGGTGCCTAACAACCGGGGATTGACCAGCGCCCTTTTGGAGGACGAGCCCGACCCTGACGGCTATTTGCAAGCGACTGGTGTTGAGAGCTTGCAGATCCTGACCAGCGGCCCCTTGCCCCCCAATCCCTCTGAGCTTCTAGGCTCGCAGCGGATGATGGGTTTGATCGAGCAGCTTAAGGAGAAAGCGGATATACTTCTCTGCGATAGCCCTCCTGTCCTGGCCGTCACCGATACGGCGGTCCTGGCCAACCAGGTGGACGGTGTGCTGTTAGTGGTGGATGCTGGAGCCACGCGGCGCGAGGCAGCCCAGCGGGGGAAGGAGCAACTGGTCAAAGTGGGGGCCAACCTCTTAGGCGCGGCCTTGAACAAGCTCTTTGTTAAAGGGAGGGGGTACTATTATTACTACTACTATTCCGAGGGCGAGGGGAAGAAACGTCGCCGTCGGCATAAGAGCTTTGAAGAAGTGACCCCAGGTGTGGCTGGAGCCATTAAGCGCTGGATAGCGGAGCTGCCTTTTCTAGGTGGGGCAATTAAGAGGGGAACAGGTGGATAGCAAAACTGCAAAGGGGGAGGCGCTGCCGAGCGTGAGGGAGACCGGCATTGCTCCACCAATTCCAAAAGCGAAGAAAACGACAGTAAGAGCAAGGCTAGAGTGGGTGGCCAATTCGATTGCGCAGCGCGAGTTATGGTTCCTGGCTCCTGCTGTTCCACCTCTTATGTTTCCCGAGGTCTTGCCTAGGAGTGCAGTGATAGCCGGGTTGCTACTAATTTCTCTCTTATGGTTGGTGCGCTGGGTCGCCAGAGGCTACGTCACAACTCATACCCCCATGAACATCCCTATCCTGGGGCTGGTTGTCATGTTGCCTGTCAGTTTATATGCCTCGGTAGATCTGCAACTGAGCTTTCCCAAACTGACAGGGATCGTTTTGGGGGTGGCGACCTTCTACAGCATTGTCAATACCGTGCGGACCAGGAGGGACATCTGGCTGATCACCGGCCTGCTTCTCCTAGGTGGAGTGGGCGTCTCCGTCCTGAGCCTGGTAGGCACGGACTGGGCAGCAAAGTTTCCCACCCTTGCGCCCATCTACAAGCGCCTGCCCCAACTGATCCGTGGCATGACACGATCACCAGGGGGAGGTTTTCACCCTAACGAGGTGGGGGGCACGCTGATCCTCTTTATCCCTCTGGCTCTCTCCCTGCTCCTGGCAACGGTGAGAGCTTCGGCAGAACGAGGAAAATTGACGGCTCATCAAAGCATCGCGGGTGCTTTGGACCCGGGTTCTGGTGTCCCTAGTTCCAGGAGTGCGCTAGCCCATTCCAGATGGCTTCTCACTGTCAGCCTCAGTCTGATCCTACTGATAACCGTTTTTACCTTTATCCTGACTCAATCTCGAAGCGCCTTCTTGGGACTCGGCGTGGCTCTGATCGCCTTAGGTGCTATCAAGAACCGTTGGCTGCGCCTCATCTTCGGCCTCGCTGTGGCAGCAAGCATCGTCCTTCTCTGGCACTTTGGCATCGAAAGGGTCGGGCATCTTCTCCTCGATATAGGGGAAGAGACGGTGGCAGTGGGTACCCTTACCTTTGCTGGCCGGATGGAGGTATGGCAGCGGGCCATCTACATGATTCAGGATTTCCCTTATACCGGCATCGGGCCCAACACCTTCGACCTGGTGGCGAATGCTATGTACCCCTTCTTCATTAGCCCTGAAGCGCGTGTGATCCATGCCCACAATAACTTTTTGCAGGTTGGTGTAGATTTAGGGATACCGGGCTTAGTCGCCTACTTAAGCCTCTTGACCGCTTTTGCTATGATGGCGTTGAGGGTCTATCGGTATTCTAACGACAGAGTACTGCAGGCCTTAGCCGTAGGGCTTCTTGGTGGCATGTTGGCTCACCAGGTGTATGGGCTGACCGATGCCATTACCTTAGGGGCCAAGCCCGGGATCGTTCTCTGGGCCATGATGGGCTTGATGGTGGCCCTAGACGCTTGTGTCTCGCCTGCGCAGGGCTAGGCCATGGCCACGAACAGGGGAATCGCCAGGTTACATGCAGATCGAGTGCGCCTCTGGGGAGGAACGGCGCTCAGTATCTTGCTCTTGGCCCTCGCGTTCCAGGGCATTGATTTTGCCGAGTTATGGGGCACTCTCGCTCAGGCGAACTATGGGCTAGTCCTGGTGGCAGTGGGCAGCATCATCGCCACATCCATGGCCAAGGCGGCCCGTTGGCAGCTCCTCTTCTACCCTCGCCATCGCCAACGGCGATACGGCAAGCTCCTGGCCATACTTTTCATCGGACAGATGGTGAACATTATTGTCCCGGCCCGGCTGGGGGAATTGGCCAGGGCTTATCTCGTGGGTGAGATCGAAGGGGAAAGCAAGGCCCTGGCCCTGGGCACCATCGCTGTCGAGAAAGCCGTTGATTTGCTCATGGTCCTTTTTCTATTCGTTGGTCTTTTGTTGTCCATGGCTGTTCCTCGCTGGGCCCAGCAGCCGGGCATAAAAACAGCCACGACCGCTATTGTCCTTCTGGGTGCTCTTGTTCTGTCAGCTCACCATAGGGAGCGGCTGCTTTCGGCCATTGGGCATCTTCTGAGGGTCTTGCCGGAATTGGCTCAGGCTCGCCTGATGGGTCACTTGGAGACAGCTTTGGGCAGCCTGGAGGTCCTTCGTCGGTGGGATGTGAGCCTGGGTGTGGGGGGCTGGTCGGTCCTCATCTGGCTTCTGGCCGCCTTGACTAACTATATCGCCTTCTTAGCCCTACGCCTCCACCTATCCTTCCTGGCGGCAGTTTTCCTGCTGGTCGTCCTTCAGGTGGGGGTAGCCATCCCATCCTCGCCAGGAAAGGTGGGGGTGTTTCATTATCTATGCCTTCTGGCCCTCTCCGTCTTCGGTGTGGAGCGAAACCTGGCGTTGAGCTACGGGCTGCTGCTGTACTTCATTGTTTTCCTTCCCCCCATCTTCTTGGGAGTTTTATTTCTGGGGTGGGAGAACGTTAGCTGGAGGCGTCTGAAGCGAGGGGCTTTGGAGACAGAAGTAACTTGAAGGAACGCCCTTTGATCTCGGTTGTTGTCCCCGCCTACAACGCGGTGGAGACCTTAGAGGAATGTTTAGCGGCCCTTCTGGATCAATCCATTCCCAGAAGCGAATACGAGATGATCGTCGTTGATGATGGTTCCACGGATGAGACTCAAGAAGTGGCCAAAAAATATGAGAGGGTACGTTTGCTGTCGCAGCCCAATCGAGGTCCCGGGGCGGCGAGGAATTTGGGGGTGAGCCAGGCAAGGGGCGAGATCATCCTTTTTACCGACGCCGACTGTGTTCCCACGAAGGAATGGATAGAGGAGATGGTTAAGCCCTTCGCTGAACCTGACGTGGTGGCGGTGAAAGGAGCCTATCGGACACGCCAGAGGGCGCTACTGGCGAGGTTCATCCAGGCAGAGTTCGAGGAGAGGTATGCCCTTTTAGAACGAGAGCGGTATGTTGACTTCGTTGACTCCTACTCAGCAGCTTACAAAAAGGCGGACTTCGAGGCGGCAGAGGGTTTCGATCCAGACTTCTTAATGAGTGAGGATGTAGACCTCTCTTATAAGCTCTCCAAGCAGGGCTACAAAATGGTCTTTAATCCCAAAGCTATCGTCTATCATCGCCATCCTGAAACGTTCTGGACTTATTCTCGTGCCAAATTCCAACGAGCCTATTGGCGGACGAAGAGCTATCGCCAGCACCCGGACAAGATGCTTAAGGATTCTTATACCCCACAGGCCCTGAAGGCTCAGATAGGGTTGGTTTTCCTGCTTGGGCTTATAATGCCCGGGTGGTTATTGGTTGAAGGGAAACGCCCCGAACTCCTGTTGAGCATGGCTTTGGTTGGATCGCTCTTCCTCTTGACCACCCTGCCATTCGCTGTGAAAGTAGCCAGACGGGATTGGCTCGTTGGGTTGCTCTCCCCTTTCTTCCTTTTTCTCCGTGCTACGGCCTTAGGGCTAGGTTTTGCTTTGGGGCTTGTGCATCAGATAGGAGAGGCTTGGAAGTCCATCTGAAGTTATCGTAATACTGAGATTCCAAATGACAGATCTACTACCATTGCGAAGATTTTGGATACTGCTGCTGGTTCTAGCGCTGGTGCGCGGGCTCATCTACGGGGCGGTGATACCCCCCTGGCAAGCCCCCGACGAGCCTCAGCACTACGAACACGCGCGACTCATCAAAGAGCATGGACGTTCGATTTCTCGAGCGGACATCTCGGTAGAAGTGAGGAATGAGATTATCTCCTCGATGCAACTGCATCGTTTTTGGTTCTTTGCGCCCATGCCTGTCAAACCACAAACGGCGGATGATGTGCCGGCTGCATTGCAAGCGTATTGGGATGCAAGTCATGGTGAGCTGCACCAGCCATTTCTATACTATTGGCTACAAGCGCAACTACTGAAAGCCCTAAATATGGGGGATGCAACTTTACAACTCTATCTGATGCGTTTCGTATCGTCTTTGATGGGGAGCGTGGTTATCCTACTTACCTACTTCGCGGTGAGGAATCTGTTTCCCCGGGATGTATTCTTACAAGTTACTATTCCGAGTTTTGTCTTATTCTTACCTATGCACACGCACCTTATGAGTGCGGTAAACAATGACAATTTGGCTGAATTGGGTGCAACGGTCGTCTTGTTTGTCATCACCTTGATGGTGAGGGACGGTCTGACTTTGACACGGTTTGTATTACTCGTGGGTGCGACCGTTGTGGGAGTTTATACTAAGACGACTTTTCTCTTTGTGATCCCTGTTGCTGTACTAGGAATCATGATAGGCTCTTGGTTGCGCTTGTCCCAGCGTGTTAGGTGGTTTGCGATAGGGCTGGCTCTAGCAGCGGTCGCGATAGCGATTTCCGTCGTCTTTTTCGTGCAGGTCAGGCCGCTCTCCCTGGTAAAGAGGGTTCCTGCCTTACGCCTGGCCATGGGCTTTCCGCTCTCCCTGCCGGAAATGCTTTGGGTCCTACAGGAACGATGGATGCTGTATGCAAAGTCCATCTTCGTGGGGTTCTGGGGCAGCTTTGGATGGTACTCGCTTCGCTTGCCGGCATGGCTTTACTGGATTCTGGGGTGTGCGTCTATAGGGGCAGGTGCAGGGCTTATCTACTTTGCAATCAGAGCAATCAGGGGTTCTGTAAGAGTTGAAGCCTCTCAGGCAAGTGTATTGTTTCTCTACGGCCTTGCATTCGTGCTGGCTCTCAGCCTGACTGTGCTCCGGTTCTTGTCGGCAAATGTCGCGTGGCCGGGCTTTAACGCCATTACTTTGCCTCAGGGCCGTTTTCTGTTTCCCGCCATACTTGCGGTAAGCACGCTTTTCATGCTAGGGATTCGGGAACTGATACCCCGTCGGTATCGCCACCTAGGAATCATTGCTGTTGTCGGATCTCTTATTTTGCTCGACTTGGTCTCACTTGTAGCTTTCGTTATCCCGTACTACTATGGGATCTTCTGACCCTCCTGCTTCGCAATCTTTCTCTGTCCAGTTTCCTGGAGACCGTATCTGCCAACCTGGTCTCTGCGGAGTAAAACAAGCACTATAGTTGTGCATCGCCATGACGCAGCGACGATTGCTAGATCTAATTTCGGCCATTGTTCTTCTGATCGCAGTCCTCATTGTGGGCCTCGGCCTCTTGCTAGCCATGTCCTACCTCTTTGCCGGCCTGCGCACATCGTTAAATCCGCTCGGTTCCCTAGATGGTGCCAAGTATGCGCAGGGTGCCTCACAGGGGGAGCAGGGAATGCTAGAAGACGATACTGCCCTGAAAGAACCCACAAGTGAGGGACATGTATACATCCCCATCGTCATAAAGAGATTCTCGACAACAGCTACCCCTACAGTAACTGACACCCCCACGGCTACCAACACGCTGACCATCACCCCCACGCCGACGGTGACACCGACGCCGACGGTGACGCACACACCAACAAACACACCTACGCCGACCAATACGCCCACGGCCACCAACACGCCGACCATCACCCCCACGCCGACGGTGACACCGACGCCGACGATGACGCACACACCAACAAACACACCTACGCCGACCAATACGCCCACGGCTACCAACACCCCGACCATCACGCCTACACCGACGGAGACACCTACGTCAACCCTAACGCCAACGCCGCCGCCTTTCACACCACCCTCAACGGTTTACGGGGTTGCCTTGGGCGAGGGCAATGCTGACCGGGAAACCAAGGCCAAGCAGGCCGGCGCCGAGTGGTACCGCGTCATCATCTCCTGGAGCCAGATCGAGCCCAACCAACCTGTGGGGGGCGTCCACACTTACAACTGGGGCGCTTACGATAGCCTTATCACAGGCCTCAGACAGCGTGGCTTGCACCCTCTGGTCGAGATTCGGGGCGTACCTAACTGGGCGCTGGCTGCTGGTCAGCCAAGCTGTGGCCTGATGAGCACGCAGGGGTTAGATGCGTATTCACAGTTCCTGACGGCACTTGTGGAGCGCTCCGACGGGGACGGTGTTGGCGATATGGCTGGATCCCATGTTGTCAGGTATTGGGAAATCGGCAATGAACCAGATAAACATAACCCTCCCTCAGGGACACACTATGGGCTCTGCTACGGCAACTATCCTAACGACTATGCTCAGCTTCTGGCGCGTTCCTGGGATGCTGCCCATGGGGCAGATCCTGAAGCCCAGGTGGTCTTCGGTGGGCTGGCCTACGAGAGGTGCTGTGGTTTCGACAGCGATCCCCGCGATGAGGTAGCTGGGCCTGACTTCTTCGATAGCGTCCTGAACTACATCAAGAACAATCCCAGGCCGGGGGGCAAGAAGTACTTTGACATCATGAACATCCATGCCTATTCGAGTTTCATGCACCTATACAACCCTCAGGATGTCAGAGCGAAGTATCAGATCGTTCGCAACAAGCTGGCGAATTGCGCCTGTGGGTTGGAGGACGTGCCCCTGATGAACACAGAGGGTGGCCGCAGGTCCGATTCGGGCCAGACGGCGTGGGGGTTGCCGGGTAGCCCGGAGCGCCAGAGCCGCTACGCAACCCAACTCTTCGTGAGGAGCCTGGCTGCGGGACTAAGGGCTGTCTTCTGGTATGCCATGATGGACTATGGTGGCCTAGGGTACGGGCTGCTGACGGAAGCCAATGAGCCGAAGAGGGCCTACTGGGCCTACAAGACGCTTACGGAGGAGTTGGCGGGCTTTACATACAAGCGTACTTTGACCACAGCCGACACAGGGTCTGGGGATATCGAAGGCTATGTGTTTGATGGTGCCGGTGGCAGGGAGAAATGGGTGGTCTATATCCCACCCCACAAAGAGCAGGCAGGGATCACAACACGTCAGATGGCTTTCCCCTTCAGCCGTGTAAGGTGGGTTCAGCACGAGAAGTATGAGGGCGTTTCGGGCACGCCCATTCCAGGAGCGGTGAAGGAAATTGCCGATGGAGGTCCAGACGATCTGGGGCCGGCTGGGGACGGCAAGGTCACACTCCAGATCACAGTGAGCCCCATCTTCGTGCAAAACTATCCGTAGCTGCCGCCCAGCCTTTGGACAAAGCTTTCTCAAAAGGGTGCTTATATGAAGAGCCCAATTATCCTATTGACTAGTTTCGGACTGTTAGTAGTGCCTGTTCTTGCCGCAGACACGCTCTTACCATTGGTAGATGCTCACCTCGATACCTCACATCATGAGGTCGTTACAAGCCATGAGTCAAGGATATTAGCCGTTGGAAACAGCTACATTGACGCACCCTTTGACGCTTTTGCTCCTACAGCTATCAGTACCCCTACCCAGACGGTCATACCTACGCCCACGGACACCACCGAACCAAAGCCGACTAGCTCAGTTACATTGGTACCAGAATCTACCGATGTACCATCTTCCACCTCCCTACCCATTAGTACGAGCACTCCGGTGGCCATACCTATAACGCGTGGTATGGCCACTACGGCACCCAGGCCGACCAGCATAACCATCCGAGAATCCACAACTGCTCTGATTGAAATGCCCTCGGTTATGCCCACACAGGCAACGTGGGCAGCCACGGTGACATGGGCGACATGGACAGCTACTGTAACGGGCACCGCTACAGGTACGGCGACGTCTACGGCTCCCGTTCTATTGATGCCTTCTCCGCTCTTAGATCGTCTTGTCGCAAACAAACCCTCCATCTGGGGCCATAGAGCATTCTATATCATCCTGGGCCTGCTTTATGTGATATTGCTGGGCATGTTCTTGCGGTGGACAATCAATATCCCAAGAAGTCCTTCATAGCTTTTATCGGCACCTGTTTGCCGAGGAGGAAACGGCTGACCAGGGGGCTTGTGCCTGGTAAGAGGGTTAGCTGTGGCAAGGGATAGGCCCTGACACTATTCAGCAAGAAAAGGCGAGGGTTAAAAGCGAAATTGCGTTTTTTGGTGACTTCACGCAACCTTCACGCAAATTTCACGCTATTTTCACGTATAGGTCAATTGATTGGCAGTATAATAAAGAAGGATTATTCAATGCTTGGACTAGAGTTTGCGGTAGATATGCTTTAGGTTAAACTATCAGAAAGCAGTTTGCTTAAGGAGAGTTCTATATCATGTCTATAAGGCCAAATAGATTCAGGCTAGTGCTGCCCATTTTAGGCCTAGCGAGCTTACTGGGCTTGTTTCTCCCTGTCTTGGCCGTCTGGGCTCAAGAGCCCACGCTACAGGAAGCGCCGAGCCGACCGCCGTTGCTGCAGCCACCATCCCCCCACACAGGTTTCATACCACCGCCGATGGATTTGTCTCACCTGATCGGACAGAGAGTGCCGAAGGGGATTAGGGCTGCGGCTTTACCTAGCAAGTTCGATTGGCGCCAGCAGGGCAAGGTAACCTCGGTGAAGAACCAAGGTGCTTGCGGCTCGTGCTACGCCTTTGCTGCCGTTGGCAACATCGAATCCAAGATGTTGATGGACGGCGCCGGCACGTTCAACTTTTCGGAGAACAACGCCAAGGAGTGCAACTGGTACGAACTCACTAACACCTACGGCGGGACCAGTTGTAGTGGTGGAAACTACGACCTGCTGGCCAACCTGTTTTCCAAAAAAGGGACGGTGTTGGAATCGTGTGACCCGTACGTGCCCAGCGACGTGAGCTGCAATGACACTTGTCCGTATCAGAAGACACTATTGGGCTGGAAGATCATCTCGGGCAACGCGGTGCCCAGCACGGATGTACTGAAGAGCTACATTTACAACTACGGCCCAGTCTACACCACGCTGTATGCGTCTTTTCCAGGCTTCAGCACGTATAACGGTACCTATACACTCTACTATACGGGAACGGAAGCGCCAAACCACGCGGTGCTGATCGTGGGTTGGGACGACACCCTCACCCATGATGGAGGGACAGGTGGCTGGATTGTGAAGAACAGTTGGGGCACTAGCTGGGGAGGCCCCTGCGGCTACGGTACGGAAGGAGGCTACTTCACCATCGCTTATGGCTCGGCCAGCATCGGCAAGTACTCGTCCTTTATGTACGACTGGCAGGATTATGATCTTAATAGTGGCATCATGTACTACGACGAGGGCGGCTGGTCGACCTCATGGGGGTGCTCCCCCTCGACGACGGTCTGGGGGCTGTGTAAATTTATCCCCTCGAGCGACACGTACGTTGCACGGGTGGAGTTCTGGACCACAGATGTCACCACCGACGTTGACGTGTACATCTATGACGGCTTTGACGGGACGACGCCCAGCAGCTTGCTACACAGCAAGCTGAATAACTCATTCAATGAGGCCGGCTACCATTCAGTGGTGGTGGATCCGCCCCTGCTGGTGACGGGCGGCAACGATGTCATTGCCGTGGTGAAGTTCACCAATGCTAGTTTCCCGTATCCCGCTGCGGCCGATCTGAACGGGCCGTGGGGGATGGGGCGCACGTATCTTAGCTGCTCGGGCAGCAGTGGCTCGTGGACCGACCTGGGAGCATATGCTGCTGATGATGTAGCTATCCGCTTGCGCATTTCAAATATAACGCTAACGCCCACCCCAACCGCCACGCCCACGGTCACTCCGACGCCTGCGGCTCAGGTGACCCTGAAGGTGAGTGCCAGTGCGGATGATGCCCACGACTACGGTGCCGGCCAATTCTATCCGACCTCAAAGCTGGCCCGTCTGGGGCATAGTACAGCCCAGGGGAAACCCACGGTGGG
>Ga0315314_1000541_pt1 | contig 40762 bp, 48 predicted proteins | sample TDP9_MG_FD_203631 | JGI IMG/M metagenome (GOLD analysis project Ga0315314, IMG submission 203631) | Freshwater sediment microbial communities from Lake Towuti, South Sulawesi, Indonesia - TDP9 | ecosystem: Environmental > Aquatic > Freshwater > Lake > Sediment | place: Indonesia: South Sulawesi... | reverse complement strand
CCTCCCATTTCTCCTGTCAATAGAAATTGCTGTAGTACACCTGGCTCCATAAGCATCAATATCAGCCAAGCCAAAAAAGTCCCTTCCACAATGAGCCATAGCACTGAAATCTTTATCTTCCAATCCTCCAAAACCCATCACCTCCTTAAACAGTGTCCCAAACGGTTTCTGACCTCAGAACATATAAGACTTTCACACCCACTTCGTCCTTCATTAGAATTCTTTTTAAAAAGACTCAAACACATAAAGGATACTCATGGGCGACCCGATAGACGACGCCTTCGACTGGCTCCTACTAATCATGAGCACAATCAACGGAATCCTAATCGGTCTACCAGAAACCTTGACAGCAAAAAAGGCAGTGGCAGGAGCGTTAATGCCACCGTTCTTCGTGTTAGTCGTGGTTTGGCTACTGGGTCACCTAATAAAAAGAAAACATCTAAAGGCTACGCTGAAAACATACGCATGGTTCTACGCTTTCTTCATACTCTTGTTTCTCGGTGAAATATTTGTTGACCAAACATACGGATTAATAAAATTTCTACATGCGCATGTTTTTACGGTTTTCCCACCATCAGTAATTCTGTTGCTTGCCTTCTGGATTGTCGGACCCTTCGCATTCTTCGAAAGACTGGTTCTACCCGCGTACAAAGAGATCTACAAGGATTCAAGGTTACTATCCACTCGTCGGCGACTAGTCTTATTATACACTCTTGCCTTGGCAACTTACATTGTTCTAATTCTACCCTTCCTCAGCACGTTCGCATCTTACCTAATCTAAGCGAAAATCGCCAACTGACTAAAACACGAGCGCGAAAGAGCAGTGAAAAGAACTATTGTAGAGGGCGTTCCCTCTTTTTCCTTCTTTTACGACGTGCACGCTCTCTGTGCCCTTGCTTCCTAGACTTCCCCTTGCGCGGCAACTTTCTTCAATAGACTCATGGTAGGTGGAGTTAAAAGTGTTATGCACGCGCGCATATCCTATCTATCTTCTAGTCTTTCCAAGAGCAAGCTTCTTCAAAATCCATACTCGCTATATCGTATCTTTTCCCTAAAACAGTTAATCGCCTGCCTTATATACGGTATCGTATTATCCGGAAGACCAGCCAACTCAAACCATCCTAAGTCATCGCATTTACTAGGCTCCATAATCTCAGGCTCACCCTTCCACTTCCTCGCCGCAAAAAACAGATTAACCCTCCTCTCATCCGTCGGCTCCCTCTCCTTCCTATGCATCACATGAACCAACTCCAAATCCGCCAAATCCAACTCTACCCCAACCTCTTCCCTCGCCTCCCTAACCATAGCCTCACCAAACGTCTCATCATCCCCACCAAGATGACCAGCAGGAAAACTATACTTCCCATCCTGAAACCCCGTATTATACCTCCGAGAAAGCAGAACCATATTGTTCCTAACCAAAACCAGATACACGGTAGGTATTACCTTAAGCCTTTCCTTCCTCAGCGTAGTTTCTCACCACACCTATAACAGAACCTGGCACCTGCAACGTTCTCTTCTCGACATTCTGGACAGACAACCAGTCCCTCAGCCTCCTCTCTCTCACCCTCAAAGACTCTCTCAATCTCCCTACCAACCCTCTCAAAAGCCCTCTCCAACTTCTCCCCCATCCTCTCAAAAGCCTCGCCAACCTCATCCCACGGACCACCCACCTCCGCCACAACCCCCATTCTAATCTGTACACCACACTTAGGACAAAAACGCGCGCCTTCCGGAAGCTCTTCGCCACACTTAGAACAAAACACCATACACGTATCACCTATCTTTATATAATGAACCAAAGATTTTACTGTTGCTGTAAAGAACCATACCAAAAAACCTATTTTTTTCCAGCACCAGAAGAGATGATTAGTGAGAACTCGGAAGTTCAGTCGATGGAAAAGAAAAGAGAAAAGAAGAAACAGAAACAACTTCTTGTCGTGAGAGAGAAGGAAACTGAGAGTCAACTGTTCAGTGAGTTGCTCAGAGTTCTGGAGGAACTAGAAAAACAGGGGAAATACGTGGACGTGCAAGTTTGTCCCCAGTGTAAGAGCCCAAGAGTTTGGAGAATCGGCACCATGAGCGGCGACATGTCAGGTCATTTGGGAATAACCCCAATAAAGTTTGAGTGCCTTAGCTGCGGGTGGAGAGAACGTCTGGTCTTGAAAGCAACCAACAGGAGAATGGGTTGGAGGGAAGTTGCCATTATGGCGGAGGCTAAGGCTTTCGTTGTAGACTGAGCATTTCAAATTTGCTTCCTGACGATGAATTAAGAGTTTGAGGTGGAAAAATGTCTTGGGACACTGTGTGGCACATCTATTTGGATTCTGTTGGTATCAGCGTAAACTTGTTGGTTCTCTCGCTTGCAGTTCTTGTGATTGGGTTGTATAAGAGATGGAAAGGCGCCAAGACAAGACTCTTTTACATAGCCTTCCTAATCGCCTTCGTCGGCATCGCCTACTTCACCCTACACGGCAGAATCCTACAACTAATATTCCCAATCTCTCTCCCAGAAAATCCTTTTCACAACATGACAACCGCCAACTACACAACCACAGTGACGCTTACCTTTGTTGTTTTCCCACTGCTGTTTCTGTTTTTCACGAATCAGTTGGATGCCGAAAAACTTGGTTTCAGAATCAAAAACGTGAGATATACGGTGCGTCTTACAATGTTTGGAGCATGTATAAATTCAATTATCGTAATACTTCCTATCATAATCTCAATTTTGTTTTCATGGAACTACAAGTGGCCTCCCTTCTCCCACACAACAACAGATTTACTGCTTTGGTTCGTCTTCGTCACTGGGATAGCCACTTGGATGCAAGTCTTCTTTTTCTTGGGAATTCTGTTTCATAACTACATAGACCATGAAAATCCCATACTCCTATTCCTCATATCAACTCTCACCTTTCTCATGTTCACACCACTAACAAAGTTTACACCACTCTACATCACTGGACTGGGCGTCGAAGCCTACATAACACTCAAGACAAGAAACATCTTCGGGGCAATGTTCATTCGTAGTTTAGGAGTTGCCATAAGCACCGCAATAGTCCTCTAAAATAATGGTATCTTTATTGAAGCATCATTTTTGTGAATTGTTCTGGACTGAACGGCTGCAAGTCCTCGTATCTTTGACCCACCCCAATGAATATTATAGGCTTGCCTGTCACATAAGTTACACTTAACGCTGAACCGCCTTTCACGTCAGCATCAACCTTAGTCAATATTGTTCCATCAATGCCCACCGTCTTGTGGAACTCTTCCGCCTGCATAACCGCATCATTTCCAGTCAACGCATCCACGGTCAGAACCGTTATGTCAGGACTAATGACCCTCTTGATTTTCTGGAGTTCAAGCATTAGGTTTCGGTTTGTTTGGATTCGTCCAGCGGTGTCGATTAGAACGGCGTTTGTTCCGTGTGCTTTGGCGTGGCTGATGGCGTCATAGGCTACGGCTGCTGGGTCGGCTCCATATTTGTGTTTTATCATGCGTACGCCGAGGCGTCTCGCGTGTTCCTCCAACTGTTCAATGGAGCCTGCACGATAGGTGTCGCTGCACGCCAGAACAACCGAGTAGCCGTTTTTCATGAGGAATTTGGCGACTTTCGCTATGCTCGTGGTTTTTCCGGTTCCGTTGATTCCTACAAAGAGAATCACGTATGGCTCGTTGCTCTTTCGCTTCTCCTCAACCCTTTTCAGCAAATCGACTTTCTCGTTGGTCGATAAGACGTTAAGCAAAATCTCGTCGAGATTTGTTCGTACTATTTCTTTCCTGTCTTCCAGTCTTTTTATCTGAACCCCGTCGAGTCGTTTTTCTAATTCTCCGCAGATGTGGTCGGCGACTGAGACTGCCACGTCGTTTTCTATTAGGTTTAGTTTGAAGTCTCCGAGGGCTGGACGCAGTTTTTCAACCGTCAACTCTGTGGTGGTGACTTTGTTGACGAGGTTGCTGAGTCCTTTCCTAAGTTTTTCGAACACTCGCTGCTTGCTCCCTGTTCAGTTTTGCTGTCATCTCATCGAGTTGGGCTCTGTGACCCCCGATTCTGTCCACTACTTGAGTTAGTTGCTGTTCAAGCGAGGCCCTTGTTTTCTCTAGGTTACTGATGCGGCTTCCGAGGTTTTCTTTCGCTTCCTTTATCGTCTTTTCGATAGCCACTTCGGCGCCTACGCCAACGATTACTTTGTCTGCGCTTCTCAGTGTTGCTTCTATGTAGGAGCCGCCTCCTATAGGGACCACGAGGGGTACTTCCTTCTGCTCTTTTTCCAGTCCTTCAAGGGTGATGTTTGCGACTCTGAGTTCGGCGAGAGCTGCGTTTACCAGGCTGATTCTTGACTGGAGGGCTTCGGCTGTTCCCTCCAAGATTCGGAGTTCAACCACTAGCCTTCTGAAGGTTTCTTCCTCACTGGACACCTTCTTCTTCTCCAATGGTTAGCTTCTTTATTATGGGGCTTGTGATTTCCTCGGGACCTATCTCCTTGACCTCTATTATTTTTATTTGAAAGCGTTTGGCTCTGTGCTTACTGCCGAGGTCTTTGTAGACTTTTTCAACGGCATCTTCGGGCTTTAGGGCTCTAATCTCTTTCTTAAACATGGTCTGAAAGTTTGGCTTAACGATTTTTCCCGTTACGTGGAACACCTTGACTTCAGTCATTAAATCACCGTGTCAATACGCCTCTTGAAAGGGTAACCTCCCTATAAATACTTTAAACCGAACCCCGTTTAGGTCTCATCTACATCTTTCACTACGTCTAGCGCTTGTCCAATTATAAACAGCTCGGGTCCAGTTGTTAGCGAACCCGCTACAGCGCCGGACCTGTTTCCTATGAGCCCAGTGGCGACGTATGGGACCCCACAGTTTATTGTTCCAACATCCACTGGAACCTTTAACACTTCCGTCAGAACCTTTCGCTCTTCCTCTTTGAGCAGAGGATGGGTTAAGACGCCCTTGTTTGTGGCGATGGCGAGGGAACCAACATATGGTAGTCCAGCGATTTCGCCACGAACCACTTCGACCCCCAACGTGTCCGCAACTGTTTTTGCGTCCTCCTCTTTGAGTCTAGGGTCAATTAAGGCGCCGTAATCGTTTGCCAAAACCATGTTTCCGTAAGCGGTTCTTCTTGTTTCCATAATCGTGATATTAAGGTTAGAACACGATGTGATGGCTTGAACCTCTTCCTTGCGCGTGTAATGAGGAAGTATTATGCCATTTGCGTTGGCACAGGCTAAGGCTCCTATGAGCACAGATTCCCCTATGGTCGTGCGGATAACCTTAGCCTTCAACCACTCCTCCAATTTTCCTGATTTCCCCTCTGAAACTTGCGGGGGAACAATCACGATTTCGTCTGTGGCTAAAGAATAAACTCCTATACTTGCACTACCAAAGAGGTTGAAGAGAAATATCCCCAAACGTTAGTCCTCTTCCGCCAAATGAAGGGTTATGGTTCCTTCTTTGTCTTTCACGGCTCGAACTCTAATGTTCCTTGGCGGATTCTTAATTCCAGAACTCCAAATCTTTTCATTCACTTCGTTGCTTATAACAAGCCTCTCCGCTTCTTCTTCTGTGGCTTCTGTCTTGATTTTCATGTGTTTCGTGATGAAACCTTTGATGATGCGTATTGCTCGTGGTGCCCGCTTTTTCGGTGGGGATATCCAGGCTCTGCTTAACGGTATCGTGTAGACTCGTTCTTCAACGATTTCTTCTTCCACTTCTTCCTTTTCTATCTTCTTGGGTTTTTCCTCTTTCTCTATCGCTTCCTCTTCTTCCGCTGCTTCCTCTATGGGTTCCTCTAAAACCTCTTCCTCGGCGACTTCTTCTGCTGCCATTTCTTCGGTTTCTTCTAGTTCTTTCTCGACTTCGACTTCTTTGACTTCTTCAGTTAGTAGCTCTTCCTCAGCTTCTTCGATTGGCATCTCTTCTTCATGTTCCTCTTTGGTCTTTTTGCCCAAGTCTTCTTTAGCATCAGTCCTTTTCTTGGGAGTCTTCATTTCTGGTCATCTCACGCCCTTATTTTTCTTTGATGCCAACGTCTTCTTTTGGGGGTGGTTCTAACTTGCCCAACAGTCTTTGCGATTACCCATGTTGGGACTGGTTTGTTCTGCTTTCCCGCTTTAGCCAACCTTCGCTTTTTTGCGGTCGGCTTGTTCCTCGCCACTTTAGACTCTCCTGATCTTGATTTCTCTTCGCTGAGACTGTAGTTTCTGGAGGATTTCTTTCAGTTGCTCGTCTGTCATTGGGATGTTTATTTTGTTTTGTTGTGCGAGTTGGATTAATTGTAGTTCGAGTTGTTCTGCGAATTCTGGTTTCACCATTTTTAGGTTGGTGAGGCGTTGTCTTGCGTCGGATGTGAGAATCCTGCGCAGTATTGCCTGCTTCTGCATCTCAATCTGTTGCTCTGCCTGAATCCTTTGTTGTTCCTGGGCGAGACGCCGTTGTAGCTCAAGCATTCTTCTCTGTCTCAGCGCTTCAAGCTCTTCTTCGTCGCTCATTAGAAAACACCTAATACTTCTTGAGTTGTGGAACCTCTTTCTCCAAGTCCTTCTTGATCTCGGTTGACAAGCTGTCCAATAGCGTTCTTCCCTCTTTAGTCATCACTCTTCCCTTGTTTCCAAGAGACTTCACGAGAGCGGCTGCCTCCAACTGCTGAAGAGCCTTTCTGACAGCGGCACCCCCACCCTTCCTTACATGCTCTGGCTTGACTCCACGATCAACCCGTCCTCCATAATCTGAGCGGAGTTGGGATACACCGACTGGTCCTTCAATGTAGATCTTTCTCAGAAGAGAGGCGCATCTGGTGAACCACCAGTCAGGGTTATCTGGAGGTCTCTGGGCGTGGGAGCCAGTTTTCACGACTGGAGCCCAAGGGGGCGGAGCTACCGCATCTATGTTGTCCTTTAGGTATTTGGCTAACTTACTAATCAGTATCGGTGCGGGAACGTCGTAGGGAGTTGGCAAGTCTCTTCTCCTTTTGTTTTCCTCAGTAATTCATGAAGCGTCTTATAAAGACTTTTTCGGCACTATTAAGGATTTATGACTCTTCCGCTTCCACTGACTTTTCGTATTTTCATGCTCTACTTCATTTTAATTGAATTCTATTTAATCTCCTTTACAATCTTACTGCTCAATCGTTCGAAGTAGATATTCATCTGAGAGACAAGCTTCTGCCACTCTGAGTCTTGTGCGAATTCTTTGGCTTTCTCTTCGTCCTCATCCAAAGCAGCATAGTTTCTATATTCAAGCCAAGTCTCATAGGCTGGCTCACCTATCAAGGTCAAAAAATGCTTGACGGATCTAAATTTTGCACCGTGCGATATGAGCCAATTATCTAACTGCTTTTGCCATTCCCAGACTTTCACCAAGTCCTTTTTCCCTTTTGGGGTAAATTTGTCTACGATTACAAGATAAATCATGGGGCACTACCTCACAGCCGAAAGCAATTCTCTGTAACTACTTATTTAAGCGTAATCGGATAAGGTTGGTTCAACGCTTTGACGAGCATTTTAAATATCTTGGCAATTTAAATAAACATCATGATTCAGGATTTAATCAAGAGTGTGCCTAGTTACCGAGAGTTTCTCACAATCGATGAACTCTATCAAAGCGACAGAGAACTCGCACAAAAACATCCAAGCATAGTTAGGCTCAGAAAGATTGGAGCCAGCAAAAACGGCGCCCCCATACAAGCCTTAAAAATCGGCGAAGGCAGATATCAGGCGGTCTTGTTCGGTTTCCCCCACCCCGAAGAACCATCAGGAAGTCTCGTTCTCAACTACTTATCTGAGAAATTGGCAGCAGATGGGGATTTGAGGAAGAGATTCGATTACACTTGGCACATAGTTAAGTGTGCTGACCCAGACGGAGCAAGGCTGAACGAAGCTTGGTTCAAGAAGTTCTCTGTGAAAAACTTTGCACTTAATTATTATAGGCCTCCATCTCACAAGCAGGTGGAATGGAGCTTCCCCGTCAAATACAGAGGCTATGAATGGAACTCTCCCATCTCAGAAACAAAAGCCCTAATGAACCTGATAGACAAAACCAAGCCAGACTTTATCAGCTCGCTTCACATGGCAGGATTTGGAGGGGTCTACTTCTACGTCAGCGACGATTATCCTTCTCTCTTCAAAAAATATTATGAAACTGTAAAAGCAGAAGGTTTACCTCTTCATCTGGGTGAACCAGAGGTCCCATACAGAGTGAAATTAGCCGAAGCAGTCTTCAAGATGCCCTCCTTTGAAGACTCCTACGATTATTACATGAAGCAGTTGGGGAAGGTTCCAGAAGAACTCAAGAGAGGAACGAGCAGCTACGGATACGCACGAAACATTTCCAACCCATTCACCCTCGTGAACGAAGTTCCGTTCCTGTTTCATGAAAAAGCCGCAGACATAACCCCAACAGAAACCGACAGAAAACAGTCCAAATTAGAAGAAATCGGAAGAAGAGAAACGGTTTACCGAATTATCCAAAATCAATTCAAGACAACTGAAGGAGATTTAGACAAAACTTCACCGTTCTATGAAGCTGTTTCAGAATACCTGAAAAGAACACACCACACGCTCGCAGCCGAGAAAAAATGGATAGAAACAGACCCCACAATTCGGAGAAAAGCCACAGAAGCCGAAATCTTCGACTCCACCATAGGAGTCATCCTAGATGCACTCTGCAACTACGGAGTCTTCATAAGACTTTTGAACGCCTCTCCGCCAAGGACAGCCAAGAAATCGACGATTTCAAGGTGCTTAGAGGAAGTGAAAGGCGGATTTGACGAGGCTTATGAAGAGTTTGAAAAAAGGGCAAAGTATAAAATAATACCCATCCAGAAACTTGTTAGAGTTCAACTCGGCAGCCTGCTACACTCAGCGGATTACCTGAGGCAAGTGAGAATAAAACGATAAGGAGGAAAAAACCATAATGAGTAAGAAGTTGAGCGACCTTAAGAAGGAAGTATTGGAACACTTCAAAGACCAACAACACATCTTCTTGGCAACCTCAGAGAAGGATCAACCAAGAGTCAGACCCGTAACCCTCGTCTGTCTAAACGGAAAGTTTTGGATTCTCACAGGCACAAGCAACGCAAAGACCAAGCAGATACTGAAAAATCCAAAGATAGAGTTCTGCCTACTCTTTGAGAAAGAAGGACATAAGGGCTATGTGAGAGCCTCTGGACTGGCAAAAATCATCCGAGACAAGGAAACAAAAGTCAAGTTGGCGGAGCACTGTGACTTCTTCAGTGAACACTGGAAAGATTCCGATGACCCCAACTACACCCTAATAGAACTGCATCCCACCGAAATCGAATACCTAAGACCAAATGAAGAAATCGCCAAAAAATTCACTCTTTGAATGCCCCCTTCACTTTTTCCCTTTTGCGGATTTTATAGAGTATGATTGTGTGACCCCGAACATCAATAAGAGTTGACTCTGTCTCCTGCGCAATTTTCGACGCAATCTCTCGTGTTTCCTCTTCCTTAAGGGCACTTTTCAAAACCTTAACCTTCACCATCTCTCTCTTTTCTAGTTGCCGAGAAATTTCGTTGAGGATATGGGAAGATGCTCCTTCTTTTCCAATCCATATCGTCGGTTTCTCCGTGCTTAACTCACTCTTTATTCTTCGCTTCATTCTTGGCGTTATCATTCTGTTTTCCTACCTTTCAAGGGCATACGTGAGTGTTTGCCACACTTGAAGCACGTTATCACGATGTGTGGCTCTCTTTTTTGCTGGATTCTAACACGACAATTCACGCCGGGCAAGATAAAACCTTTACAGTGCCTACAGATGTGGCGCCTATACTCTTTCGGTAGCCTCAGTCTCATAGCCATAGCAATCTTTCTCGCCACCTTAACATAGTGCTGAGCCAGTTCAGGGTCTTCGTGGATAACTTCTTTTGCGAGACGAAAAAGCGTGTGAACCCGACTCATGGCTATCTGCTTCGTAGTGCTCATTTTCTGAGGGTTCTCCAAGTAGTCATTATTTTTTTCATTAATATGAGCTTTCCCAGTGCAATTTGGAGTGCATGCACATTATGGCAATACCATTTTTTATGCAAGGAATTCATATATTTTTGCGAAAAGTAAAATAGACAAACCGTTTAACTATATAATGAGGTAAGAACAAATGAACGGAAAGATTGTCTATATCTTACTAATGTGCCTAGTGACCTTGCCAATCATCTATGGTTGTTGTAGCATCCCTTTGTATATTCGCGCAACCCACTACACAGATGTTACGTCTTTTGAGCCTACCTTAGTAACTAAGCAAACCTGTCAAAACGTAAAACCGTCCTATCCAAGACCGAATCTAAGTGTCTTGGGAGATCCTATCGACGACCCGAAACCCCGTTAACGCCAACTTAGCAAGTCGCACCACTAGCCCGACATATTCCCAAAGGGAGGTAATTCTGTGAGTAGGCTTGAAGACTACAAGTGGATGCTTCAATACTTAAAAATGTTAGACTCGACTAACGCAAAAATACTGGAAGGGCTCAGCAAGCATGGTCCAAGGAACTTCTTAGCACTAGCCAAATCAATAGGATTACCCCACACAACCGTAACCTTTCGCATAAGAAAGTTGATGAAGAAAGGTCTTCTTAAGATAAGGACGAATCTCGACTACTCCAGACTTGGATTGATGAAAGCGGTTCTCATCGCAGAATCTAAGCTTGGACAGGAAAAGAAGTTGCAGCAAGTCATTGAGAATCTTGGCTATTGGACCTATATGACCCGATGCTACGGAAAATACGACGGATACTACACCATCTTTGCCTTTCCTGCAGAGTACAAAAAAGAAATGGAAGAATATCTAGACAAAGCCACGCAGCTAAAGGCATTTTCGCGCTATCTATTTTACCACACTACTAACATCATTGAGGTTGCCCCTAACTTTGACTGGTTTGACTTTCAAAGCAAATCATGGAACTTCCAGTGGGAACGCTGGATAGAGGAGGTTCAAAAGGCTTCTGAAAAGCTTCCTTCAAAACTTATGGAACCCAGAACCTACCCGATTCGAGTTGACGAAACCGATCTACTAATTTTGAAGGAATTGGAGAAGGACGGAACCGCAAAGTTTACCAAACTGGCGGACATAGCGAACATATCCCCGCAGGGAGTAAGATATCGATACCACAGGCACTTCGTTGGACGTAACCTCCTTATTGATTATGAAGTTGCAACATTTCCGTACCCAGTTCCCACCTCTGACATGTGCAGTTTCATAATCGACTTTGAAAACGAGGAAAAGTTAGCCAGATTTGTTAACAGCCTCCAAAACAAACCGTTCATCATCAACTACGGAAAGGCCATTGGTCAACTCTCTCTTGTAGTTCACACGTACACTCCGAAAACTGAGTTTTCAAAACTCATTGACTCAATGAGCCGCCTAACCGAGAAAACACTAATTGAAAGTTTCTTTTACGTAACCCTAGATGTCACCTCGTTCAGGCGCCAAACCATCTCTTACGAGTTTTTCAAAGAAAATAAATGGACCTACGACTCCGAGGAGAAACTTAAGAGACTTGGGGAAATAATGGGTAAGTGAGTGGTAAAGAGTTCTTATTGACATGTTTTCTTTTTGGCAAAAAAGTTCAGTTTTGTAGAAAAAACAAAAGATTTTTAAGATTGAAGCGATTAACCAATAGATATAGTGAGGGGAGAAGTAAGCGACGGGGACAGGGAATGGAAGCTAGAAAAAATAAGTATTTTCCATTCTCTAATCTCCTTTCTCTTTCAACGCTCTAGCTTCCATTCGTCTAAACCTAGGTAAGTTGGTCTATTTATCTCTTATCCAAAAATCGGAAGATTTTCTTACTTGACAACATTTATGGAAAGCAAGATGGTTCCATAACATTGAAATTGTATCAATCACTACAGTTTGGTGTGATTAAGTTGTTAACCATCATACTGGCGGAGTCAGCCCTCGAGGTCATCCCCAAGAAATTGTGGAAGCACCCAGTGATTAAGCGTTATTCGGAAAAACGTGGAAAGTCTCCAGAGTTTCTGCTTCTCGATCGGTCTTACCACCATGCTGTGATGAAGTCGCTTAAAGGAAACGAGAAAAGAGGTCGCCCTGATATAGTGCATTTTGCTTTGTTAGAGGCTTTAGCTTCTCCTCTCAACAAGGAACAGTTACTTCAAGTCTATGTGCACACAGTCAACGATTACATGATTATGGTTAATCCTCAAGTTCGGTTGCCAAAAAACTACAATCGGTTCATCGGTTTAATGGAGCAGTTGTTTGAGTTCGGGAAGATCCCGCCAGCTGGACCATCTCTACTTACGTTGACACGAGAGACTTTATCCCGGCTTCTTCAGAAGATTAAACCGACTTTAGTTTTAGCCTTTACAAGAAAAGGAACACCCTACACCTTAGAAGATGCTATTGCTAAAATATCACGGGAAGAAAACCCAGTTGTGATGATCGGCGGTTTTCCGCACGGTCACTTCTCTGGTAAGAACCTCAAACTGGTGGATGAAGCAGTTTCTATAGATGTAGAAATGCTTGAGACTTGGACTGTGACTTCGAGGGTGATCTACGAGTATGAGCGAGCTATTTCTCTGCCAAAGAAGCGACTAAGCGGGTCAACTACAAGCAGTGAGGACTCCCTTCAAGAATGAGGCTTTCACCCAGGTTTCCATTAATTTTCATTCTCTTCTACCAATACTTAGGTTTGAAATGGCTTCATTGATTAGGTGTTCTCTTTTGTGAGCCGTCAAATCCATTAGGTTTCTGTATCGTGATAATCTGAAACCTGGTTTATCCGTTTTTCCGATGGGACAATAGTTGTAGCAGTATCCACAATAGAAATGTTGGTCATGTGTTTTTTCTCTTAGTTTTAAAATGAAGTTGATACATTTGTTTCGGTCATGACCCGTGGGAGGACTAACATCCTCTCGGATAGCTTTTGGTGGACACAAGGTGGCGCACACCTGACACTTAAGGCATGGATTAAAGTCGGTCAATCTCCCGTCTGGTTTAAGGTTGGCATCCGTGAGAACCATTCCAAAGTTGACTTTGGGCCCGTATTTTGAAGTGATAATGATTCCACACCTACCATAAACGCCTAGACCAGCCTCATAAGCGGCAAGTTTTGCGGAAAGGCGTCGGATGAACTTTTCTCGGTTAAAATAACCACTTGGGACAACAGCGCAAAACCCTTTTTCTTTAAGGTGTTCAGCTACCTTATACTGTAACCAATCGCTGAAGATGTTCATAATTCTGTCGTCTCCAGCGGTTTTGTTCTCAATCTTAACCGAACGATAGTAATCGAACCCCACATAAACAGCAAAAACAACCACGGAGTTGCAGTTTTCCATAACATCTTTCGGGCGACAGCCAGACAAAGCATTCTCAAAACCCCTGCTTCCATCCGCAACTCGCATAGTATAGGCGCCAAAATCCTTCACAAACTGTTTCAATGCACTCTTCAAATCAGATACATCACTTTCGCTCATCCATACCCACCAGCTAGTCACAACTCAATAGTAATTTCAAGCAAATAAGACTGGCGAATGCTTGTTCTAAAGTCTAGTATTATAAACTACTCAGAGGACAAATGTTTTGGAGACAGCGAGAGTTGAAAACCCCAAGGTTTCTTTTAATCATCATTCTGGTGTGTCTCGTTCTTTCCTTAGCTGCCACTTTGGCGACCTACCGCATCTGCTACTCAGACCCACACGTCGTTGATGCGGCATTTTTGTATAGAGGCTGGCCACTCCACTGGATTGTTGAATCTTGGTCACTGTGGAGTCCATATGAGTACCCCCACGCATTCCAACTTCAACCAGTAAATCTCTTAATTGACATCGTTTTCTGGGCGGTTGTTTTCCAACTCCCATCCACAACCCTACTTCTATTGAAAGGAAGCAAAAAAGACAAGACAAAGTGAGCCGAGTTTAGTTAGTGTGGTCGCACAGACAAGTTACTTTATAAATTTGTTCGGATCCCTTTTAAATTTCTTTTTGCATTTCACACTGCAGAAATAGTATGTTCCCCCATCATAATTCATCTTGAACTTGGATGTTTTTTCGTTCAGAACCACACCACAAACAGGATCTTGGGGCATTGTCTTGTTCCTCATCCGTGTGCGCGCGTTACGATGCTGTTTGGATTTGGGGTATCTAGTAGTTCTTTTTTGCGGGCTTCCTCATAATTCTCTACAATTTTTAATTTACTGTGTCTTCCGATTCTCAGTTGATTTTCACCTCTATACGCGGTGACCTTTGCATTTTCGATTTCAATTACATCGTTGATGGAAAGTGAGTTCACTCGACCGTTCCATAGAGTTAGTTTCACGGTGCCAGTTTCGTCTGTCAGGGTTACATTGGCAAATGTAACATAATCGTTGTATTTGGTTAGGGCTAATTGTGGTCTTGAGATTGCGAGAATACGAGCTTTCAAGTTAATTCGCTTCATTCCAGTTCTTAAATCCTTAATTTTATAATATCTTGCTTCACTGTCACTTTTTTTCTTCATTAGAGCATTTTTCTCACGTTCAATTATGTATGCAATTTCTTTCAGTGGGGCTGTTTCTTTAAGAAGGTGCTTTGGTAAAGGGAATTGGGCGACTGCTTTGTAGTCGGTAGTCATGAGGAAAATGGCACGGTATTTCGTTTTTTCACGGCACTGAATTGTTAATTGTTTACACTTAGACCTTCGATTGTTCCAAGCGTCCACAATCTTGTTGAAGAGTTCGTTTGGGTCAACTCTGTGTTTTACAGAGATTTTTGCAAGATACTCGAGTGCGCCTATGTCAACTGCTGAAGGACCCCTGCCTCTAGGTCGTCCCCGCATTGCCCATCTTCCACTTTGCATCTAATCCATTCCCACTTGCGATTTGATTGTTACCTCGTTTCAATTCTAACCCACCTCTATGAGGAATACCATTCCCTTTTTTGTCTGGGGTTGGATGTTTTTACTGAACTTTGTGAGAGGAGGGCTTATCTGACTGTGATACCCAGTACATTTTAACCCTGCTAGTTTCCCATCTTGCGAAACCCACACAACAAGACTTTCTCTCCCGCATTCTGGACATCTGACGCGGTCGCCTATCTTAGTCATCTTTAGCACACTCTGGAACTTGCTCTTTAGACTCGTCTACTTGCGTGACAGTATTATCTCCATTGTGGAGACCATTCTTGGTCTGTTTTCTCCTTCTCTTGGGGGCATCTCTTCTGTTCCTATGGAGATTTTGCCTATTTTCAGTTCTTTAAGGAATCTGCGTTTGGTTATCTCAGCCACATCAACAGCAGTCGTTATCGCTTGTCCACGTGCCTTCAAAGTTATCTCTTTTGCGTCAGACCCCGAGAAGCTTGTTATGACCGCTAACACGTAGCTCATGACGGGTTTATTTCCAACGTAGATTACGTCCAGGTTTTTAGACATACAATATCCTCCTTCGATTTCTTGTACAACGCCACTGTTGTCCTTTGGCGAACAACTTAGCGAATGCCACTACTATCGTCAGCGTTACTTATAAGCGATTGCTAATGCGGGCGCAAGAACGAAGGGATACCCGAAGATACCTGCACAACGGTTTGTTACAGAATACTTAGCGTTGTTTGTAAGATGCTCTATGAATTCAGAGTTGAAGATAGGCTATTCCCTGTTTGGTAAATTCACAAACCCCCTCAGCCAAGATTGGTGCGGCCGCCGGGATTTGAACCCGGGATTGCAAGCTTGGAAGGCTTGTGTCCTAACCAGGCTAGACCACGACCGCACTCGTCCATCAAGTAATATTTTCAGTGTTCTTTTTAAACTTAGACCAAACCAAAAACAGACACGGAAACAAGCCTAACGCATCGAATAACCCGTCAGACGCTCTTTTTCTACCCTCCTCCATAGAGAGAAGGCTTTTGGGTTAGGTCCAGCTTTTTCCGAAGTTTGCGCCTTGGATTACAGCGTCTTTGATGTTTATGAAGCCGTCACTGTTTATGTCTGCGTTTGGATTGTAGCTTGGTTCTCCTTGCTTGGAGCCGAAAGCCACGCCTAACAAGACAGCATCTTTAATATTGATGTACTTGTCGCCGTTTATGTCGCCTGGAATGGTGACGAAAACCCAGCCGTCTGCTAGGTTGTTGTCTGTTGTGTCTGTTTCGCCTGGGAGTTGGGTGGCAGTGGCTGTTATGGTGTAGTTGCCCTTAACCACGCCAGTAGTGTTCCAAGTGAAGATGAGGATTGTAGAGTTTCCGCTTGGCAGGGTTGTGGTTGTGTGGTTTTTTCCGTCTGGCAGAATGATGACGGTGTCGTCGTAGAAGACAGAAACATTAAATGTCTCAGTGTAGTCACCTTGGTTTTCAACGGTAACTGTGATGTTCGTGGAGTATCCTTGTCCCACTACGGTTTTGTAAGGCGTTACATTTGTCACCGCTATGTCAGGTGGCGGCTTGACTTCTATTGTTCCATTGATCGCATTGTGGATGATGCTTTTTCCTTCTGAGTTTAGTAGGTCGCTGAAGGTTATGTTTATTGGGGTTGTGCCGATGGTAGTTGCGTTAAACGTGAATGTGACTGGGGTTCCGCTACCGTTTACTCCGGGGATTTCTCCTAGAAGTGTGCATGCGAGCTCGGATATCCTGCCTGGTAATGTGCCCTTGTCCATGATTGTGGTATTGCCACCTTGCTTGAGGAACGAGCCTTCTTCATAGTTTAGGAGTTCTAAGACGGTTGAGTTCCATTCTATGGTTGCTACCCAGAGGTATAGATCGACTACGTTGGAGATAGAGAGGTTGAGTGTGAAGGAGTTACTGACTGCGACATCTAATGATGGTGGATTAAAGGTGATTGTTGCTGTGGATGTTGTGTAGAGGTGGTTTACGCTTGTTTTTAGTGTTACTACCAAGAACAGAGATAACGAGATTGACGCTAGAAAAATCGTCTTTTTGTCCATTAGTGGTTCACGCTATTCGGGTTTTCCGTAGTTGCGGGCGAATATGAATAGGTCTTTATAGTCTACTTTGCCGTCTCTGTTTAGGTCTGCCATTACCCATTCTGGGACTTGATGGGTGATGGTGTCTGATGTTATTGTGTTGTTGTTAGTGTCCATTGCTGTTATGTAGTATTGTATTGTTTTGTTTGCTAGTTCTGTGTAGGCTGGTGTTAGGGCGTGGTATAGGGTTGTTTGTGGGTTGTATGTCATGTTCATTGTGTCCCAGTTGTCGTCTATTTTGAAGTGTAGTTTTGTGTAATCTATGATTTCTGTTATGTTGGTGAAGCCTTCGCATGTGACGTTTGCTGTCACTTCTAAGATTGGTGAAATTTCAACGGTGTTTATTTGTGGGATGGCTGTGACATTGAAGCTTAATAGTTGAGTTGAGTTCCATTGGTTTTTTGTGTCGTTGGCGTACCATCTGTAATAGTGTGTTCCAAGTGATAGATTGCTGAAGGATTTGCTGTAGGTGATTTTATGCTCAACCTGATAGTATTCGTTGAAATCTAGGCTTTCATCAACCTCTATAGCATCAGTGTAATTGACTCCATCAAACTCGAGGATACTTTTACTTATTTGGACGTTATCTTCCCATGTTACATTCAAAACAACATCCGCTAAGGCAGAATTAAAAGATGTTAAGCCATAGCAAGGTGAAATAATGTCAACTAAAGGAAGGAAATCTCCTTTGCCATTTATATGTCCCCCGTCTCTAAAATCTATTTCAGTATCTCCTATTCCATCTCCAGTTATGTTGTGAGGATAAAACCCTGAACCATCATCTAACCCATTATAAGTACTCCAGAAGTTACCTCCCATAGTATCTCCGCCAAGTATGTTTTCATAGCCAGAGATATAGGTTGTATTCCAATCGTTGTAAAGCCCGTCGTCATAGCCATTCCGGGAATTGTTGGATAGGAAGTTATTGTAGATGAAGTTATAATATGAATCCACTAGTACTATTCCTCCCCACCCCAAGTAGTTGTTGACGACTATATTATTAATTATATAATTGTAAAGGGGGCCTCCAGCCTGATCATTCCATATTGCTATACCTATCCCTTTATTGTCATGCACAATATTGTATTCTATAACATTGCCTGATGGTCCTTTACCACGTTGTGATTTTGTGTCCAATAGAAATATTCCATTATAGAAATTGCTAATGTCAAAATCTGTGACGGTGTTATGATACGCATCTTTAATGTAAATTCCATTACCCGTTCCATTTCCTGTAATTGTATGACCATATCCTATTAAGACCGTGTTGTTGGCTAGAATTGTAATTCCGTCTCCGTTTACCGTTAGATCCTTAACTACATAGTAGACGCCTGGTTCAGTTATTACAAATGGTAAATGGTCTATGAAGTTCGACGGATAGCTCGAAGAATAAGTTTCAACACTACTACGTGTTAGGCTCCGACTCACAGAATCTGCATACAGACTAGCGAATACTCCAAAAGACAAAACAATCAACAAAGCCAAAACAACAATTCTACGCATAAACATCTCCTCCACCCAAAATGAAGACTAAAACAAAAGATAAACATTGCTAAACAGCATACTCTGTAACGACGCAGATGATGATGAAACAAAAATAATCTTAATCTCTCCCTTCCCTAGAGAGGTAGTCTTACACACGCACACAAACCACAATTTACGGTGGAGGAGTCATCACCCATGTTGTCGGGTCACAATACGAGTAGTACCAAATAATCGTTTCATTGACAGTCACGACATATTTGTTACAAGCGGAGCCTCCATGCGACCACCCAAACGCTGTCCAGGTCCACCAACCCCAGTAGTTGGAAGTCGACTGTGACTCTGCTAAACCGTTTATGGAAGTCACGTACAAGCCCATCACATCGAAGGATTGGGCTTCAACACTCCACCCAGCTCGCACCATAGCATCATACAAAGTCACTCCAACTGTGCCGTTGAACCACTCCCGAGTTCCATTTGCGTAATCGATTCCCAAATTGATAGGAATAGGCACTCCACCAAGCCTATCTATCAAATCAGCATATTGATAATAGTAGTACCCCAACGCTGACGAAGAAGCTATCGCCCAGCAAAGCATCACAAACGCAACTATCACCCACCTATTTTTTAAGAACGACACGTTTCTCACCTCCACACAACTTCCTCAATGCAGTAATCATCGGAATCGAACAAACCCCAAAGATTACAGCGTTTGCAACCTCATGCAAAACAGTGAATGGAGCACCAACGAAAACCGCAGCCAAAATGGGCACATTAAAGGAAGATGCATAGGCAACGTTTGTAATCAAGTCATAGACTACTGTCGGGATAAAACCCATGGTTGCAAAGAAAACGCTCAATTTAAGCTGTTGCTTCTTATGATTAGTTGAGGCTAGACTCTTTCCAAGAACCCCACCGACTATTCCGTAAATGGATTCCGCAAGCATCGTTGCGAGCCAAACTTGCGGCACAAAACCATACGGATTTAGTGTCCCATAAATCAACCAAGACAAAACACCTATTGAGGCTCCTACAATGGACCCGAAACAGAAACCACCAACAAAAACCATGAAATCCATCAGCTTAACATTGTGGACGCCGATCAACACGTAATTTGTCGCTATCGAAAGTGCCACAAGAGTTGTAATAATGGCTATTTTGAAGGTTTTCATTGAAAGCACTTGGTTAGATAATCCATCCATGTCTTATTTAAAAATTACTATATTCAAGAACAAAACTATATCTAAGCGAGGAAAACAAAGTGGAATTCCTAGCAACAATCGAAAGAATTGCGAGCAAGATTGCACCGGGTCGCACTCCCCTCTTTAGTGAGGCTCACGTAATCAAGGCCCTCGAGGAGATAGAAACCCAAGCAGGAGTAGGTCGAGTAAAACTGTCCCAAGAACTCGGATTAGGTGAAGGAACAACCAGAACTCTAATCAGACACCTCAAAAAAGAGAACCTCATCAAGGTCTCCATGTCTGGAATCGAACTCTCTGAACAGGGAAATAAACTATTTTCTGCTTTGAGGGCTGAGATGAGCCAAGAAGTGGAGATTCCACCCAGCCCCTTAACGATTGGCGCCTTCAACGTGGCGGTTCTCGTAAGGGATGTAGGCTCATCTGTGAAATATGGGTTGGAGCAACGCGACGCAGCAATTGCGATTGGAGCCCACGGAGCCACTACATTGATCTTCTCTAAGAAGAGGTTGACGATGCCAGGTGTGACAGAAGACGTCTTTAAGAATATTCCATCAATACGCGAAACCCTCTTGTCTCAACTAAAGCCAGAGGATAACGACGTGATCATAATTGGAAGTGCCGAAGACAGGAGGCTGGCGGAGTTTGGAGCAAAGATGGCTGCTTTTGAGCTATTGAGGTCCCGAAGCGTTAGGGAATGAATGAGGTATATGTATTCTTATTCCATTCAGATCGTTTGGGTTCTTTCAAGCGCCTTACAAGTTATGCTTTTCCTCTTGCAAGCGTTTTGATGTATAGAAGTTTGCGGTTTGTTGCGACGACAAGCCCGCATATCTTGCAGACGTATTCGCTCAACCTCGGATCATAATGTATTTTTCCATGGCATTCGGGACAGTTCACTTGAGCCACCACCTAAACACACAGTCCAAGAGTAAAAATGCACTCGAACTCGTTTGTGCCCGCAAAAAAAGAGGGGGGAGTTGTTGGAGAGGTTGCTTTGAGAACGTGTTTGTATGGCTCTTTGGTTCACCCCCTTTAGGTTTGGGCCCGGTCATTCCATGCACGGCAACGTATTGTATCTTGAGATTTTATAAAATCTTTATGAATTCTTAGTAAAGTCAATTCAGATTCTGAAGTGGGATTATTGAGGTAATCAAAAAGTCGCTTAATCTTTAAGTGTAGATAAGAATGGTGCGGCCGCCGAGATTTGAACCCGGGTCGTCAGCGTGGCAGGCTGATGTCCTAGACCAAAATCTCTACTGTGACACTGGGTCATCAGTTCTAGACTACGGCCGCACACAAGAAACAATCATTAACACCTTAATAAAACTTAAGAACAAAGGATTAGGAGACAAAATAGTAACTTCCTACGGCTATGACCTAAAACGAATAGCAAGAGAATGCAACTTAAACAACCCCGAACAAGTCAAGACGTTTATAGCCAATGCACAAACACTGAAGACTAAAAAACCCTTAGGCAACGCAACAAAAAACAAATACGCAACCGCTTATGACCACTACTGTAAAATCAACGGCTTACAATGGGAAAAACCCTACTACAGAGTAGAAGAAAACACTCCACTCATACCAACACAACCAGACGTACAAGCCATCATAGACCACGCAACAAAACGCTACGCCGTAATATTCACAATCGAATCAGAAATCGGATGTAACCCCGAAGAACTACACAAAGTCTCGCAGAAAGACATAAACTCAGAGCAAGGAACGATAAGCATAAAAGGATGTAAAGGACACGCAAGCGGAAACTACAAACTCAAACAACACACCGCAGAAATGCTAAGAGAATATTTGTATAAACACACAGAAGAATACCCGTTTCCAAATGGACACGCACAAAGCCAAATATGGTTACAAACAAGAAGAAGAGCATATGAAAAACTCCACAAATCAGAACTATTAAAAATAGAACTCCGAAACCTAAGGAACTACTCTGGAGAACGCTTCTACAAATCCTTGCCAATCCGTGACCCAATCGCAGTAATGCGACACCTCAGACACAAAAAACTAGAAACAACAATGCACTACATAAGAGCAATCGTCTTAGACTTTGACGAAGACGAACAATACATAAGCAGAACATCAACAACAATCGAAGAAGACAAAAAACTCATAGAAAACGGTTTTCAATACGTAACAGAAAGAGACGGAACAAAACTATACAGAAAACGCAAATAACAACCCCTCTTTTTCTGTATGCTTGCTCTTATATTAGGTAAGTGACTTACAATAAAAATAATAGAAGGGATCACGCAGAACTGAAACAACAAGAGGTGATAATATAATGAGAAGTGGGCAATATACCGTTATAGGACTAATCCTGTTCTTTTTAGGAATACTACTTGGTGTAGTGGGGTTGACGCAAACATCCATAAGTTCTACTGGTACAATAGAATTATCTTCATTGTTAATCATTGGAGGACTTGTGTTTATAGTTGGGGCACTGTTAATAATATATGCCGTTCTTAAGAAAATATGGAAACAGGATTGATTGCCTAACTAATGTCATATGACAAAAATAATTAAAAGTCACTTACTTAGCTGGTGGTCTAGGAGTACCGCATATTCTACATACTAGTCAATCATTCTAAATCAAATGCTCATGTCGCTTCGCTCCATTCGCAAGCACAAACCAAAACGATCAACAAAAGCAAAAAAATAGTAGAGGGAACATTAGCTACTTCTCAATATTGTGCAAAATAATAAATCCAAGATACGATAAACCCTGATTGCTGTGGTTTATATGTTGAAAGAACCAAAGGGATTTTATAATGATTCTGGCGAAATCCTTGAACGTGAAGCACCAATTTGTACAAGACATGGCATTATAGTGTACAAAGGAAAAGGAGACCTCTGGTACTTAGAATTTCCAGATGGTTCAAAACGTATAGGTCAAGTCACAACAATTAGACTTATGAACTTAATCTATTATCTGCATAAAACAAATGGCAATGTTGACAAAAGCAGAAAACTTTCAGATTTGTAGACCTAATGGAGCCAAACACAAAAAGAAGCACAACAAACCGCAAAGAACAACCACAAACAGGACACCCCAACTCAACAATATCAAGCATAGGCATAACCATCATAAACAGGACTCGTAAACTCAAACCAAACTTCACGACTATCTTCCTCTAAATCAGCAAAAAAGTCACGCTCATAAAAAGCCGAACTTCTATCCAAAACGCAAGCAAGAAACCAGATTAGAAATATTCATCACGCACCTCTCTTATTGCCTGAGCAATTTTGTGTTTTTTCCATTTATTGTGATTCACCATCTGCTTCAATTTGTTGGGGCGATAGGCACGAAGCCACCTTAACCATTCCTTAAGTCCTTTGCGACCTTTACTCAAGTTACAATCCTTACAAGCTGGAACCTTTGTTCTCCCCCATGAAACCCAAGCCAGAATATGGTCAACATGAATGTTTTTTCGTTTTCCAGACCAGTACAGATGTTTGCCACAGTAAGTACATACGTCACAATTGGTGCATGAAGACGTTCCGTGAAAAAGGCAATCTTCACTACAGGGAGGATAAATCAAGTTCATACTGACTATTCGTAGATGCACCTAACCTAAATAGGTTACGAGAATCATCCCACGACAGTTAACACGTAAACCCATCCCATGAGAAGTTAACAGAACCCTATAAGTTATGAGCCTTGTCGCATTCGCTATCGCATTCGCTTTCGCTCATGCTCCTTACCCAAAACCTTTCTCTCCTTGAAACGAGGGCAAGTCCGACCCTTACCTTTGACAAAACCAAAATAACTTATGGAACAAGACGGAGCACCTAAAATCCAAACACCATCACACGGCTTACCATCAAAAGGACATAGAAGAACCTCATTCTTCATAGCTACCGCTACCCCGCTCAGCCACCTCAGACCACTCAGAAGCCTTATCAAAGAAACCTTCCACACGCTCACGAGCACCCAGACGCTTTCTAAACAAAGAAATAACAAAAGACTCATGCCCATGATACTCATGGTGAACTAAATCATGTCCACAAATAGGACACTTCTTCCCACACCCCTCAAAATACTCCTTCATCAACTCCTTAGAAATCTTCAACTTATAATAACTACAAACACCAAACCAACGAACAACATTAGTACGCTTCTTACTCACATCAACAGTCGCATGATGCAACTGATACCAAGCAGTACCAAAAACACTCTTACGCCTACCCTTCACCTTCACATAACAACCATCAACCTCATTCAAACGATAATTCCTATTAATAAAACCATTACACCCCCTATTTTCAACACCACACTTACCCGATTCCAAAACCTTCGGACAATGGCGGCATTTCCCATAACCACCCTTAATAAAACCCAAAACATGAAAATGAGGTGACCACCACCACTGTCTAACCCTATCATAACGAGCACCATGAGGAATCAAAACACCACCAACAACACCCCTAGAAGCCAACACACGATAACACACACGATGCAATTCCTCATAACTCAAACCCCAATACTTAGGAGGCAACGCAACAATAATATGCTCAATCAAACCCCAACGACCAAAACCCTTCTTATACCTACCATACTCACCTAAACGACCCTCAATATTACGAGCCTCACGAACAGCCCAACCACGCTTAAAACAAATCGGACAAGAAGGCTTATCGCAACTATTAAAAATAGGTTGAAAATAACCCTTACCCGCACAATTCACTTGATTACCATTCTTATCAAAAGCAACCTTATTATGCAACTCAACACGACTACACCCAACAACCTTACGAAAAGTGCCACACCTCTCATTCGTAACCACACCATGACCAACCAAGTGAATATTACCAAAAACACCATAACCTTCCAACGCCGAAGGACTCTTAAACTCACCACTCACAACCTCTTTAACAGACGGCTGTTCATCATCAAAACCCTCATCTTCCAAAACAGATTCATTATCAACCAAGAAGAACCACCTTCCTACGAGTAAAACGACCATTAGGATTCAAAAAATGCCGACATACCCGAACATTGCCTCTTGAATCTACAATATCACATCTGGAAAAGAAGCATCGAATATTAACGTCATACTTACATTTCTTCGTAGTCGTTTCCCCTTGGCGCAAGCGACAGCAAAAGAACAGACACTAACCAAGACAACAACTACATATTACCATTACAAACTACCATTACAAACTACAAACTACAAACCACAGACCATAACTACAAACTACATATTACCATTACAAACCATAAACCAATACTACAAATTACATGACATTACAATACTGTCCTATGCACGGCGCTTTGCAGCCAATAATAACCATAACACAACTCCTATATAAGCACCATCATAACACAAATATTAAGCTACCCGAAACAAGACCGTTCCTATCAAAAAACGCTACGTCTGAACTGTCCTCTTGAAAAGACGAAAAACCCAAACCAAATGTCAGAAATAAACGAACCAAACACCAAACAGACCACCCTAATTCAAACTCCTCAGAAAATAAATATAGCTACAATCCTTATGATTTTCTTGCGGGAATGAATGGTCATGCACAAAAACAAACAAAACGAACTATAACAAGCAAACTCAAAACAACCGAACTAAGATTTAGAATCAACAATTTAAAAAATACTATAAACTACTACTTAAACCAAGACATAGAACAACATAGCAACAAACCAATCGGAACACAGTCCCGAAAAACCTTTCCTCAATCCCCGAGAGAAAGGCAGACGCTAAAGCGAAAGCCAAAGGAGAACCCGCAACACAACAGAAAACTTAGTAGCACCACAACAGTAGAAAAACACTTGTTATAATCCTATCGTAGATACGTTCGACAAGAACGCCAAAACGTTTTTAGCTGAGTATGAACCAATAAGATATAGGAGAAAAACAAAAATGGAAAAAGCCACAACAACAGAAACAAACAAAGAAACAATGGACAATCAACACAATGTAAAATTACTTAGCCCTATGGCTGATGTCCTAGACCAAACTAGACTACGGCCGCTACGACTGGACTACGGACATTTTAACATTTCTTGGTTATTTTCTTTTTCGGAAGAGCTATGTATTCTCGATGGTAGTAACGTACTCAAATCCAGCTTCAATCAATTGTGAGGCTTCTCTAACGGTTAAGGCAGCTTCGCATCTGTATTCGTCATCTTTGAATGTGACTAGATGTGTGTGGATTAGCGTGTTTTCGATTTTCTTGTGTCCAAGTAGCCTCATGATGGATAAGATGTCTTTTGTTTTGGCATATTCAGTTGCGGCTTTCCAATGTCGGAATGTGTGTAGGTAAAGCTTAAATGTTACAATCTTGATTGTTACAATCATGATTCTACAATTCATTGATAGACAAGATGAACTGCAAGTTCTTAACGCACTTCTCACCAAGAAAAGGGCAGCCCTCGTGCTCCTTTATGGCCGAAGGAGAGTTGGAAAAACTAGACTCATTCAAGAATTCATGAAAGATAAGCGCGGGCTCTACTTTTATGTTCCCAACGCCGAAGAAAAGACAATTTTGGCCGAGTTCTCCCGCGTTGTCGAAAGCGAGTTTTTTGAAGGCTTCAGATTTATGGACTTCGCTTCGTTTATGGAGTACTTCACTAAAAAGTGCGGAACCAACGGTGTCATAGCGGTTGATGAGTTTCAAAGATTATCAAACGTTGGTGGCGCCATGTCAATGCTGCAGAAGTATTGGGACGAGAAACTGTCCAAGACTAAATGCCTTCTCATTCTCTCTGGTTCCTCAATCGGCGCAATACGAAGAGTAGCATTAAGCGGAGACGCCCCCCTTTACGGAAGAAGAACAGCCACCCTGAAAATTGAGCCCTTAAAGTATCTAGACCTGTTCGAGTGGTTCAAGAAGTATTCAGCTGAAGAACTAGTAACAGTCTACGGGAGCTTTGGAGGAACCCCAGCTTACTTAGAACATATAGATGACAATCTAAGCGTGGAAGAAAACATAGTTGAAAAGATTCTAAGTAAACGCTCACCCCTGCATGACGAACCCGAAATGCTACTTATGGAAGAAATCAGGGCTCCCCAACGTTACATGGATATACTCTCAGTCATAGCCCAAGGCAAAAACGCCATCAGTGAAATCGCCGACGCAACAGGACTAATCCGAGAAAACGCAACCACATACCTAAAGACACTAGAAATCCTAGACTTAATCGAACGAGTCACCCCAGTCACTGAGCCTGAAGCAAAAAGAGGACTATACAGAATAAGAGACCCATTCTTCAGCTTCTGGTTCGGATTCGTCAGACCAAACAAAAGGCAGCTTGAGCTGGGATTAGAGAAAAACGTGTGGCCCAACACCAGAGAGATGTTCAAAACACATCTAGGACGCATTTTCGAGGACATATGTGCCGAAGTTTTAGTTGAGATGACAAAGAGAAATCTGCTTCCCTTACAAATGGAGAAAATTGGAAAGTGGTGGTGGAAAGAAACAGAAATAGACTTAGTTGGCCTAGAAAGCAAAGGCAAAAGAGCATTAGCCATAGAAGCGAAATTAACAGAACTCAACCATCAAAAGGCAAAAAAACTGCTCACCGAACTAACCACAAAGGCGAAGCAAATATACAACGCAAAAGAGTGCATTCTAGGAGTCATAGCCAAGAAAATAGTGGACAAAGAAAAAATCCGAAACGAGGGTTTCATAGCCCTCGACCTCCAAGACATGGCAAACTTACGCAACCAAGAGAATTAAGGCACAAAACCCTTTCTCGAACAGAAAAAAAGGATTTGCGGGAGATTTCGCCTCAAAAACGTCGGTCCAAACTACGGCCGCAACCGCTCCATTTGCGTTCTGGTTATTCTCTTGTATAAGCACAAAATTAGGCTTTTGGATAAAACCTTCATTATATCCCTTGTAATCCCATTCCATCGCGATAGGTATAGCAGTAAAAGAAAAGATTAAAAGAGTTCGTGCATTATTTCGATTCTTCAAGTGCAACTTTAAGAAAGGAAGCATGTCGTAGTTGGGGTTAGTTGATCCGATAATTGCGCTTATTGTTTCTTTCGCTTCTCTTGGAGTGATGCTATACAAGCGTGTGAACCTCGGAATAACCTTGAACGCGACCGCCCTGCTTTTGGCTTTGCTTTCGCTTGAGTGGCGAGAAATTCCAGCGATTATTTTTGAGACTACTGTTGATTTACTTACGATTTCGGTTGTGTTAGCAACTTTCGGGATAATGTTGCTGAGTCTACTCTACAAAGAAACTGGGGTTATTAACGATCTCAGCGAGAGTCTAAGCAGAGTGATCAACAATCCGAAGGTTGTGTCAAGTGTTCTTCCAGCGGTTGTGGGGTTTCTTCCAGTCGCTGGCGGAGCGTTGATGTCGGCGCCACTTGTGGATTCTGAGACGGAAAAGCTCGGGTTAAAGCCCGAAAAGAGGGCTTACGTGAACTTGTGGTTTAGGCACACCATCTTTCCAGTGTATCCGATAAGCCAACTTCTTATAATTACGGCGGCACTCACGGGAATAACCATACCTGTAATAATCATGCGTCATGTTCCAGTTGTTATTGTTATGATAGTTGTTGGATACGTCCTGAGTTTTTGGAAGGTCTCAACCGTAAAGGACAGGAAAAACTCGAACATAAAGAACAGTTTAAACTCGGATTTGAAAGGTTTCTTCATCGCCTTCTCTCCGATTCTGGCGACAATAGTTGTGGCTGTTGGTTTGAGTTTGGCTGGCTTCGGCTTAGCTAAACAAGGCTTTGATGTGCTAATAGCGACGTTCATAGGAGTGGTGGTTTTGGTTGCGATTTCTAGGCTAAGCCTTCAGGTTTTCGTGAAGCCTCTTAAGAGCTGGGGGATTTATGGAATCACGATGGCAACCTATGGAGCGTTCTTATTGAGGAATATTACGGTTGCTACGGGAATTCCCGAGATTTTCCAAGCGTTTGTAACAAACGGGAGCGTTGACATCATTATATTGTTAACTGTTGTCCCTGCTGTTTTGGGTTTCCTCACAGGTTCGCCTTCGGGTGGAGTGAGTATAAGCATCTCGATTTTGGCTGGAGTTCTTACGTTTTCACCTAAAACAGCGGCACTGATTTACATGAGCGCTTACCTGGGGTATTTGGTTACGCCGACACACCTTTGTTTCGCGTTCACAGCAGACTATTTCAAGTGTTCGATGGGCAGAATCTACAAGTACTTGATTCCTTCGTTAGCAATCTCGTTCGCTATAGCAATCCTCGTATACTTTCTAATCTAAAACCAATAAGACTGCAAAACTTTCGTTACGTTTGGAGCAGTCCGAAGGACAATTAAAATTAAAGAAAGGCGGGACATTAGCCCGATTCGTATTCTTTGTTTTGCAATGTTTTTCTACTTCTTGCTAAGCGTTATTTCCATTGTTGAAACCATTCTTGACCTGTTTTCGCCCTCTCTCGGTGGCATCTCTTCTGTTCCTATGGATATCTTGCCTATTTTTAGGTCTTTTAGGAAGCGGCTTTTGGTTATTTCAGCCACATCAACAGCTGTAGTTATTGCTCGTCCTCGTGCTTTCAAGGTTATCTCTTTGGCATTGCTTGCGGATAGGCTTGTGATAACAGCTAGGACATAGTTCATTGGTGGTTTACTTCCAACGAAAATAACATCTGAGTCTTTTGCCATTCTCTTCACTCCTTTTCATTGTTGACTGCACTGCCAAATGATTTGCAACCTTCCTTATAAACACAATTACTAATTGATTAGACTAACACATCCAATTCACACTTTTACCTTGCGAACTTCATTAAATTTCTCTTAAATCACTTCTTGACTCCATACACGCTGGTGCTGTCTCCCGCGAACTCCCTCTTTTTATGTTTCAAACGCGTGCGACATGACGAATTTTATTCAGAGCCTTGTCAACATCTTGCAACCCAAGTTTTCTGAGAGTTCCTGATTCGGGTATGCCACTTTCGTCCCAGCCTGCTTCTTTGTAGTATTTTTTCTTGTCCTTTTCCACCTTAACTTTTAGAACTCTTTTTCCTTTGTATGGTCCAGAAGGTAAGGGCTTGTAAAATCTAGGGGGGTTGTCATCGTGAATTTTTGGGTTCCACTTCAAGTCAGGTCCGCCTAACAGTAGCATTGCCCTCTGAAGATGCAGTATCCTTAACGCTTTGGGATTGCACCATTCGTCAGGCGTCAATTCTAAGCCTGTAACTGCCTTGTAAAAGTCGAGCTTAACCTTGCGTTTCAAACCGAAACTGTTGAAGTTGCAGTACACTGCTGAATCGTTGAAAATCTCCCATAGTTCGCTTCCAGACCCGCTTAGTGGTAGCGCCGCTATTGACGTGTGGTCTCCACCTTGAACTGAGCATGCGTAAGAGATGATTTCGGGATAGTCTTTGTCGCTGCGGATTCCGTGAGCACCGATACCTATGCCCTTAGACTGTACAGCATATTGTAACACATCTACTTTCTTTGTTTTTTCAATTTTCAGAGCCGCACGGTATGTTCCCTCAGCCAACAAGTCGCCTACGCCCTCTCTGAAGGCAATTTTCTTGGCTAAGGCTGCGAAGGCTTCAGCATCTCCCCATTTGAGTTCTATGCCGTCCAAATCCTCTTTTGTTAATATTTTCCTCTGGAAAAGTTCAGCGGCAAAACCTAGCACGTTTCCTGTTTGTATGCCGCATAATCCTAAATCGTCGATGAGTGACGCTAGAAACACGTTTTCTTCTGGAGTGAAAATGCCCAGGTTTGGACCTAAGTAGGCTTGTAGTTCGTAGTCTGGGTTGTCTGTTATCGCTCCCTTGAACTTTCCATTTTTTACCATCGCTATCTTTAGGCAGCAGGTTGGACAGCCAAAGTCACTCCAAAACTGTTTTATCCAAACCCTGTCCTCGAACTGGTCAACTCCGAAGCTTCTTTCATCGTGCCATTCATCCTGCCAGTTGCGGACAGGTTCAGAACTCGTTTTTGCCCCAACTTCGTAGCCAGCTGCCCCTGTTCCCCAGCGTCTCCACAATTCCTCCTCGTAGGCGTTGTCGCACACCACTTGTATCAGTCTTTTCACCTTCTTCATGTCAGCCACCGCTGGTAATGGTCCAGTACCCTTGACAACCACTGCCTTTAGTCTTTTGGAACCCATAACTGCACCATAACCGCCGTAACCAGCAGCATGTGCCCACTTTGCCGCAACAACCGCCGTGCGAACCTTGTTTTCTCCTGCTGGACCGACATACAAGATTGCGGGTTCTTTGAATTCGCCGTATCGTGGAAAACGTTTTTTCAAAAGCTCTCTGCACTCTTTCGTCAGAATCTTGACTGTTTGCTTTGCGTCTTTACCCCAAAGGTGACCCGCGTCTCTCAATTCGACATCGGAATCCTTGACAAACAAGTAAGACGGCTTTTTCGCCTCACCAATCACTATTATGCCGTCATAACCAGCGCATCTTAGCTCAACCCCAAATTCTCCTCCGACAGTCGAGCCCACCACACCATTGCTCTGCGGAGACTTGCCGGAAACACATGTTCTACCTCCTGGGAAAAACCCTGTTAATGGGCCGGTCAAGAATAGAAGTGTGTTTTTTGGTCCAAGTGGATCTATTGTTCCCCATTTATTACCTAGCCTGTCCCAGAGAATCTTTGTTGCCAAACCTCTGCCGCCAACGTAATCTCTTAGAATATCATCGTCAAAAGTTATCTCTCTGATACTTCCTGTTGTAAGATTAACTTCGAGAAACTTCCCTGAATAACCCAAGATCAAAGTAATTCCTCCGCTTTTTCACCATACATCTTAACAGCCAGATCTCGCGTCGTTTCTTCTGGTTTACGCGCGTAGAGTTTATACGCACGATCTGCTCTGGAGACTTTTTTCAGTACGTTCCATCCGCCCTCTCTGCAGACTTTGACGCATTGAGGCTCGCCTCTGCACAGGTTGCAAATTAAGACATGTTTTTCGGTTGGGTGCATGTGTGGTATTCTGCCTGGGCAGGCGTCTATGCATTTTCCACAGACGGTGCACTTGTTGAATTTGACTAAAATCGCGCCTGTTTTCTCGCTTACCGATAATGCTTTAACTGGGCACGCTTTCACGCATGGGTAGTCTTCGCATTGGGCGCAGAAGTGTGGAAACTCGACGCCTGGAACAAGCATGAAGATTCTTATTCTTGAGGCTTCCGGCCATATGCGCTTCTCGTGATAAAGTGAACATGCAATCTCACATTTTCTGCATCCGCTGCATCTTGAGAGTTCTCTCGCTATCCAGATTGGCTCTTTTTCTTTGGTCAACTTAAATCCTCTTTGGGCATTGGAGAGTTTCTCTTGAATTTCGCACCGATTTAAGCATTAGGTTTAGGGTGCAGGAAAATAAGTAGACTTTAAAATGTCACGGTCAGTTTGTAGTGCCGAGGGCTGGCGACAAACGGAAATCAAGCAGATTCCAGAAATCGCGCCACAAATTTCCATTTGCTAAAACAGGATTTCGTCACTTATTTTAACTCTGCAATTCTCGACGGGTACTCCTTCCTTCTCTACCAGCTTCCTTCTAGACTCAGCGGCTTTCTTCTCTCCTCCGAATCCACCATCAGATCTAACAACACGATGGCAAGGAACAATTGGGTGAAGAGGATTCTTGTGTAATGCGTTAGCGACAGCGCGATAGGCTCTAGGTTTGCCTATCTTTTGGGCTATTCTCTTGTACGTGCTAACCTCCTGGTGGGATTTTGAATGTTGCAGTCAGAACATCCTTCTCAAATTTTGTCTTGTCGCTTAAGAAACGGATAACGTCTTGTTCTGTCTTGATTTCATTTTTCTTCATGTGCCTTCACTCTTAACACGCGCTATTTTCTCATCCTTTTTGTTTGCCTTGATCGATAAGTCTTTTTTGTTGGGTATTGTCAAATTTCTCCATGCAACATTTCCAAAAGACGCCCCAGCACCTTTTCGCCATCCACGCGCAAGCCATCATGCTCGTATTCGTCAGTGATCCACAGTCTGATACCACGAATGTTCCGTGCAGTTTCCTCCGAGAGCATGCGCTCAACATACATATCATTATAGTAGATGACCGAGGCGCACGGAACCGTGTTTGATTGCAAGATTGACTTGTCGTACAGATATGGCCAGCCTTTATACGTCGCCAAAATCTCCGCAGCTTCTTTCAACGGGCGAAGATACTTGTACTCGTCGAACATCCATGGGTATACCATTTCTCCAGTGAAGAACACAGGCTGACCAGGTGTGATCTGAAATTCCGGATATTCCGATCGAACACGCTCCGCTGACCAATTCGAGGCAACCCCTTCGCAATAGCACGGCTCGTGTAATACCGCGTAGATTGGATTAGTTTCAAACCAGAGGGCATTCTCAAAACTGCGCAGGAAAGTGTAACTGATCTCTCGACTGCTTGCACTGTGCAAAAATGCATCCTCGAGCAAATAATGAACTCGCTCGAAACCACGGGCAGAACCGAACCATATACCGAGTTGTTGAAATCGGCGCGGTGATAATCGATCACCGCTAGGAAGATTTACTTCGTGAGATGTCAAGTAATCGACTATTTCGCGGGCACGCTCGACATCGTCGGGGTAACGATTGTAGTAGAGTTGGTTCTTTCTGATCACACTCCTATAGGTAGCTCGATACACGTCGTCAGGTGGGCGATTCATCGGCGGCAAGCCACCGGTTACTATTGCTTCTTTCAAACCATCTGGCGCAGCGGACAGATAATGTATTACGCAGAAGCCACCGTAGCTTTGCCCCAGTACACTCCAGCGATTTTTGTCTCCGATCAATTCGCGGCGGATCAACTCAGCATCATGGACGATCGAATCAGCGCGAAAGTTCTTCAGGTAGTCAGCCTGCTGTCTCGGCGTGGCAAAACGCGCTAACGTCTGATAGTTGATCCGAGCGCTACGACCCGTGCCACGCTGATCGAGCAGCAACACACGATATTCCTGCAGTGCCCGTTTCAACCAACCGCTCTTGTCTTCAGGTCGTGGCGCCTCAAAGCCAGGCCCGCCTTGAAAGAAGACAAGCCACGGAAGATTGTGTTTTTCTTTGTCAGTTGCAACCATTTCACGAGCAAAAACGCTAATGTTCTCACCATTAGGCTGTGTATAATCCAATGGCACTTTGAATTCGTGATCGATCAACACCATGCCGGGCAAACGGTGAATGTTAGTCATAAGGCACACACCTCCTTTAGACATACACTGCTATTGCTTATACGTTGAAGAAAAAACGACCTATTATCATTTACCTTTCACAAAATTTCTATTGGAGGTCTTCACATAATCCCATCTTCTATTTTGAGTAGCATTGTTCTGCTCAGTAAGCATATATTCTACCAATGACGCCATCAGCTCAGGTGATCTTATGGTTGAAGAGGACAAGTTATTAAGGGAATGGGATGAGGCTTCGGAGGCTTGGGCAAACTTTGTTCGAGAGGGCAAGGACTACTACCGGGAGGAAATGAACAATCCCGCTGCCTTCAGGATAATAGGGAATGTAAAAGGCAAGGAGGTTTTGGATTTGTCATGTGGGGAGGGATACAACACAAGGATTCTGGCCAAAAAAGGAGCTGAAGTGGTTGGCGTGGATTTCTCTAAAAAGATGATAGAACTGGCAAGACAAAGGGAGAAGGACGAAAGGCTTGGGGTAAGCTATTATGTTTCAGATGCGACTGATTTGAAAGAGTTCGAAAACGAGCGTTTTGACGTTGTAACGTGTCTTATGGCTCTTATGGATATTGAACATTATGAAGACGCCATTTCAGAGGTTGCTAGGGTTTTAAAGAAGAACGGAAGATTTGTCTTCTCAATAACTCACCCTTGTTTCGAATGGGGTGTAACGATAAGTGGAGAACCTATCGCAGAGTGGAGATATGAGGAAGGGACAGATAATACAGCCGAGAAGAAAGCATTACACTTAGAGATAAAAAAGTACTTTGGCATCAGCAAATGTGAAGTCTCATGGGACATGAAGAGACTTGCCAAACCCTTCAAGACTACATCATTTCACAGGACTCTAACCGACTACTTTCAGGCATTGCATAAGAACGGATTCTTAGTTGCGAGACTTGTCGAACCGAAACCAACATCAAGAGGCGCATCAAAACATCCCTCGCTCAGGAAGCACACAAAAATCCCGCATTCAATAATTATTGAAGCAATAAAAAAATGACGATGCGCTTGCTTAGTGGTGCCGAGGGCCGGACTTGAACCGGCGACAACCCGGTCTTCAGCCGGGTGCTCTCCCAGTCTAAGCTACCTCGGCACAGCCACAACTTCATATCTCACCGTGTCTTTAAGTTTTTCTTCACATGGAGAAGTGCTTTAACCGTCATTCGATTTGTCGCTGGCGCCAAAGGTTGTAAGGGCACTGTCTCCAACAATAGACGCTTCTTTTCAATGGGCAAACTCTGCACTCTGCCCCCTCGAAGGGTCGAAGCCGCCTAATTTGTCTAGCCAACCTACACGCCTAAAATATGAAGCTCAACCGAATGATAAATTAGTATCGGAATCAAAGGATAATAAGAAAACCGAGAGATACAATGCACAGTATATCAGGTAAGGAGAGGCATCCAAGTGATTGACTCCTACGATTTCGGAAGAATCGTCATAGACGGAAAACAGTACACAAGCGACCTAATCATCTTCCCAAACCGGGTAATGAGCAACTGGTGGAGGAAGGAAGGACACCGACTACACGTCAACGACTTAAACGAGGTCGTGAAAGAAAAAGCCGAAGTGCTCATTGTGGGCACTGGACACTCAGGACTGATGAAGGTTCCTACAGAGACTAAGGAATTCATGGAAAGCAAAGGATTCGAGCTAATCGTTCAACCCACCGAAGAAGCTTGCAAAACCTACAACAGCCTCGTCAAATCGGGAAAAAGAGTTATAGCGGCTTTCCACCTAACCTGCTGATAATTCATGACATACTGGCTCTTTCCCATAAAAGATACACCTTTGTCTGCATCAAAATGCTGAGCACTCGGAGTATTTTTGCTGTTTTTTCAACTCCCGCCTTCTCTATGGCAGACTGATAAGTGACATCGTCTGCATAGGGTTTTTCTGGAACAGCTGCTCTTCTAAGTCGAGGGTGCCGAACGCTCGCCAAGACGTTCTTGCATTGGCTCATTTCTTCTTTGCTCAACTCTTTGAGGCGTTGCAGGTTGTATTTTTCGGAAGCCAGAAGAATCGGGTTAAAGCCTAGTCTGCGTAGTTCTTCGACTGCTTTTTGACATGAGGGCTCGGGCTCTTGTTCAGCGATTTTCTTCATTCCAGCCTTCTCGAAGAAGGGGTTGTAGCGCGCCATCACCGCTATGGCTTCCACGTATTTTGTTCCCGCCTCTGGCAGTGTTTCTCTTACCAGTCGTGCTCCCAAGCCAATAGTGCGATATTTTGGGTGCAAAACAACCCTGGAGATTATAGAGAACTCTTGGTTCAGTTCTTCTATTGCTAAGCGTTTTGGAAAGGCTTTGTTTCTTCCGAAACACGTGATGGGCGAGTAACTGTAGACTATTACGCCTGCCGTTTCTTTTCCTCGTTTTAGGGTGAAGACCTTTCGGGGCGGCGGCAGTCCACCAGACTCCCGGTAATGGAACTGAGCCAACTTCTTGTAATCTTGAATGCTGCCTTCTTCGATTCGCATGTCTTGGGTTATGGAGCAGATTCTGCAGACTTTATTAGGATAGTATTTGACTTCCACTTCTCTGCCGAAGCGCTTGTGAATGTGCACCGAGGGTTTTAGGTCGCTGAAGAGGTCGGTGTGAGTTGTTGCCGCCAAAACAGCCTTTCCCTCTTGTCTGGCGAGTTTCTGCAGGTTGAAAGCCACGATTTTTGCTGTTTCTCGGTCGAGTGTGGAGCAGAACTCGTCCATCACCCAGTACTGCTTGTTGGTTTCGATGAGTTTGGCTATGCGATAGCGATACTTTTGTCCGTCGCTGAGTTGGCTGTATCGGCGGATGAACAGAAAGGCGTCGTTTAAGCCCACTCGACTCAACAACTCCAAGCCCTCTTGAAGGGAGCTGCCCACGGTATCAATTAGTGGTTTTTTATGGTTAACCTGCACATCCTTGATGTTCATCGTGTTGAATGAGATGAGTTTTTCCAGTCGCTTCAGCAGTACGCTTTTTCCGCTGCCTGATTCGCCCGTGATATAGACGATGTCGTTGGGTGCAATTCTGAGTTCTATGTTGTCGTAGAGCACTTGTTGGCGGTTTTGGTCTACGCCTATTCCGAAGGCCTCCGCCACTGCCAGAGTTCGTGGAGTGATGTCTGTGGCGGTTTTGTAGCTGATGGTGATGTTGAAGGTGTTCGAAGTGCGGTCGAACCTTTTGGCTATCTTCGTGATCTCGAAGACTTCTCGTAGACGCTCTCTGGACCGCTTTCTCATGAAGGCTCAGCAAAACCAGCATGCACAGAGGCGGCCGATAAATCAAAATTGCACAGAACCACAATATCGCACTAGGATAAGGCTGTCAAGTTGCATATGGATATCTTGAACTCTTAGCAAAAGTTAAAACCGCATCCCTTGTAAAGAGTGAAGAACATGAAATGAGGTGAATATTATGATATTGAAAAAAGATTTGATGGTCGCCATCCTAGCAACTTTCTGTCTAACAGCTATACTGTTCACTGCGATACCGATCAGAAGCACACCAGGTCCAGGCGAGTATGACCCTTGGATTGACACAAACGACGACGGAATAATCAACTACGAAGACCTGTTCAATCTGGCATCAAGATACGGCACTTTAGGGACGCCAATAAACAAGACCGACTTACTCCTCGAGCTTAATGCGACTGTCGAGGATCTCCTCTCCAGAGTTGAAGCGTTGGAAGCACCAGAATCAGTGACAACGGAGAGAATCGCAGACGGCGCAGTCACAAATGAGAAATTGGCGGCGGAAGCGATACCCTTTGCCTCTGTAAGCGGGGTCACTACCACTACAACAACTTCGACTGGGGGAGTTTGGGAGGACATGGATGCTATGAACGTAACCATAACCTTCAATCAGACAAGTCACTTACTGATTGTATTTACGTTGATGGCTAGCACTAACCCAGCCGGAAATAACATTCGTTTGCGAGCGTTGGTTGGAGCACAACCAGCTTTTCCCGCCGAATACCAATTGTTGTGCGACTCAACAGCGTATGACACATGGAGTTGCAGTTTCTACAAGCCATCAGTAACCTCCGGAACGTACACGGTCAAAATACAGTGGTGGGTGAGTGGAGGCATGGGATACGCACACATCAGACGAGTTTTAACCGTCATAGCGCTACCAGGGTAATCGCCAAAATGCTCCCAAACAAATTCCAACCACTATCTAACTCCTAAATAACTAGGTGAAAGTGAGAAAATTGAGAAAAACCTTCGTATGTATACCGTCTTTGTTGATCATTACGGTCTTGATTTCAAATCTACTTGGGGTAGCCAAGGCGAGTTCGACATCAATTGAGGTTGTCCCCGCCTCTCTTGAACGACTGCCGGGCGAGTCGTTCCTCATCAACATAACGGTCAACGATGTCACAGACCTTTACCTCTGGATGTTTCGCCTAAGATGGAATAGCACGGTTCTGCGGTTGAATAGCATCCAAGAAGGGCCATTCCTCAAGAAAGACGGGGGCACAACAAGCGGTCTGATGCTATCACCGCCTCTAATGTCAGAGATAAACGCAGTTGGCAGAATAAACGAGACAGCCTGCTCCCTCGTAGGAACAGTTTCAGGGGTGAATGGGAGCGGAACAATCGCAACACTCAACTTCACGTGCCTCGCTATAGGTGACACTGCTCTGGAATTCTGGGAAGAGGCGCCTTACTTTGAACCTGCAACAGAACTCATGAACCCAAACGGAATCAGCATCTCACACACGACAACCCCAGGGACAGTCGACGTGATACCCGAATTTCCAAGTTTCATGTTGACTGCAGTGTTGTTGCTTGCGACCCTATTTGTCGTGGTTCTGGGGAAGAGAGCGTATTCAAAGAGGCTCAAAGGTTCGCAGACGCTTTAAGGTCTTGGCTGCAAAATCCACTACAAACGCTTCTAGAGTCTGCCGAATCAATGATGTCGCCAAATCCTCACGAAGTTAATAAATGGCACACTAACATAAGTCTCATAGACAACTATAACATGTTTAGGGGTGAAAATTATGGCGAAAGTTGCGACTGGCAAAGGATTCGAACTTGAGGTGCCCACTTCATTCGTGGCTATGAAGGAGGACGCTGAAAGAAACATCACCCGATTGGTTGCGGGTTATCCGAAGGCGAAGAAGATGTGGGAACTCATGAGGAATGATCCAGAAGTGAACGCTGACTGGGACATGTCAAATTACATCGCTGTTGCGAAACTCGGCTTCAACGACCACGGCGACATCCACATGAAGATCGTGGCAGCCAACGCACTGAAGATGCTCAAGATTCTGTTAGACAACGGCGTCTCAACAAGCATTATTGAAGAAAAAGCTGGCGACGAAGATGATGTCTTCTTAGTTGTTCTAACTGGCGGCTTGCTCCATGACATTGGGAATCAGGTTCACAGGGAGCAGCACAATGTGTCGGGTGTTTACCTTGCTGTTCCAATTTTGAATAGGTTGTTGCCAAAGATCTACAAGGACGAGGAAACCATGTACGAAATCAGAGGACACATTCTGCACACTATTTACTCGCACGAGTTTGAGGTGAGAGACCTGACCAAAGAAGCCGCACTCGTTGGAATCGCGGATGGAACAGACATGACAAAAGGTCGTGGAAGAATGGCGTTCGACAAGGGAAACATAAACATACACACGGTTTCGGCTCTGAGCATCGAGAGAGTGGAAATAGAGCAGGGACAGGATAGACCCGTGAGGATACTGATTGACATGAACAACAGCGCTGGCGTGTTTCAGATTCAGGAGACCTTGGGCAAGAAGATTCTCGGGGGTCCGCTTGAGGAGTACTTTGAGGTCATCGCTCTTGCGAAGCCAGAGAAAACTGTGACTGATCAGAGAATTGTGCATCAGATCATCATTAAGGGTAGAAAGATGGAGCCTCTCTAAGCCGAATAAAGCCAGAATGGATGCTGAATCTTTAGGGCAAATATGAAACCAGTGTTCATAAAGCATTAATGAAGTGACCTTAGGAACCCTAAGCCAACAAAAGGTGAAAGATAGTGGACGGAGTGATTCTCACAACTTGTAAGGAGTTGATTGACGACGCCAAACTGGGATGCACGGACATGGTCTTCAAAGACGTGTGTATAGAGCTCTTGGCGAAGGCGAAACTGGTCTTAACAGAACGCCAGTTTGAAGAGTTTTCCAATTATGTGGCAGAGAAACTGAAAGAAAAAATCGTCTTAAACCTGAAGACCCAATAGAAATAGGTCTTATCGGTAAACGCCCTTGCCCAATGAAATAGAAAATAGGTTTAAATAAGTGCAGATTCTCGGTCCGCCATGTTACGTGCCCAGAGAGGGCAACTTTTCCATTTCTTCTAGCATCTTCTTTTGATTGTATCATTAAATCATGTAAAATCTTTCATTATGGCACAATACAACTTGGGATGCTTGTTGAATGCGCAAAGTAAAAATAGAAGAAGTAAAATAGAGTGCTTGGGCAAAACTTGAAATCAAAACATCGTTTGACAATAACGCTACTGATTCTTGCGTTTTCGTTGTTCTGTGCATGGTCAAATGTGTTCACGGTTTCCATACCGTATCTGTCAGATCTTGATACTCAACTTAGTACCATCAGAGTTAACGGCACTGATACTTTGGTCTTGGCTAACGGTACGTTTACATTAAACGAAACAATAATTATAGAGGACTCAGCTACTCTAATCATAGAAAACGCAACCATAGTTTTTGACACGGCCAGTTATACAGTCATCGAGTCATATGATAACGGTACAGTTCACATTGAAGGTTCTGTGATAGAGCGTGGTTTATGGTATTATCTGCGCTTTTATGATTCGTCTAATGTCTCCATTTTGCGTTCTGAAATCAAGGAAATCCGTAATGATGAGTTGGCAAACGTAAAGGTAGATACTTCATCTATTGGCGTTGTCAACAATTGGGGCTCGTCGCACTTTACATTGGTTAACTCCTCAGTTTTCACTGTTTCTTCTTATGAGTCTTCTTGTACTGTTGTATATAACTCAACTGTCAACGGAATAGGAGCTTTACAGTCTTCTGACTCTATAATATCTAACTCGACGAT
>Ga0315314_1000540_pt1 | contig 40784 bp, 40 predicted proteins | sample TDP9_MG_FD_203631 | JGI IMG/M metagenome (GOLD analysis project Ga0315314, IMG submission 203631) | Freshwater sediment microbial communities from Lake Towuti, South Sulawesi, Indonesia - TDP9 | ecosystem: Environmental > Aquatic > Freshwater > Lake > Sediment | place: Indonesia: South Sulawesi... | reverse complement strand
GAATTACCTACGTCCCTGATGATCCGTCGCTAAAGGGAACAGCAGGTTCTATATTAAATGCTTACAAGCATGGTGCAGTAAATGTACAAGACACACTGCTCGTGTACTACGGAGACATTCTAACAAACATGGACCTGAAGCATCTGTTGCGTTATCACAAGAGCCAACGGTCCTCGGCAACGGTTGCCTTGGCGTCAGGCTTCACGGTCAGGGTGGGACTGGCGGATCTAGATGACGATGGCAAGATTCGTGGATTTGTGGAAAAACCGAAGTTGGAAAAACCAGTGAGTGTAGGGATAGTGATTTTTAAGGGTGAAACGCTTGAGGATATGGAGCTTTTAAAAAAGGAGAAGCGTGAATTGGATTTGATGGGAGATGTGATTCCATACCTTATAAAAATTGGCAAGCCGGTTTATGGCTACTTGTCGGATGCTTTTTGGTATGATGTTGTCAGCACTGAGGCGTATGAAAAGTTGAGTCCCAAACTTGTTGAAGACAAGTTCAGAGAAATCTTGGGCAATAATTCGTTTTGAGAAAATCTAATTTGGATTCGCCTGTATCTGAATGTTGGTATTGCGTTCATAAGTTTTATATGATGTTGTTTGGCATTAATGGTTTAGTTGTTGGTGGTCCAATGGAGCCTAGCAAGAAACCTCTGAATGTTCTGACTAAATGCTTGAATAGTTTTGTGGCTATTATTTTGAAGAATGGTGTTGAGTATCGCGGGACCATGGTTCAGTGTGACACTCACATGAACATTCTGTTGGAAGGCGCCACTGAATGTGTTGGTGATCGTTTGAACGCCAATTATGGAAGCGTTCTTTTGCGTGGCAATAATATTCTGTATATCTGCATTGACGTTTCCCGTGAGTAAATACCCTGAGCATGTTCTCTCTTCTAAGTCTCTCCCTATACTCCCTCTTTAATGTAGGCCAAGGCTTCCTTTAATCTGATTTTTAGTTTTTGCTTGCGTTGGAAGTATGCGAGAACGTTTCGTATGTCTCTTTTGAGGAGTTCTTGGGCGTTTGGGTGTCTGGGTGTCACATATTGGGGCCAGTCTATGATGAGGACGTGCTGGTTTGGTTGGAGGATTATGTTGTAGGGGCTTAGGTCTGCGTGGATTATGCCAGCCTCTTGACAGGCTTTGCGTATGTTGACTAGGATTTCCTTTAGAACTGCCTGTGGATTGGGCAATTCTGGATAGTGGAATAGTTCTGCTCCCTCTATCATGCCCATAACCAAGACGTGGCGATTTTGTTTGAATGGTTCTGGAACTGCTACACCTTTTGGGTAGAGGATTTTCAAGGCTTTGTATTCTTTTTTGGCTGCGATTTGGGATTGGTGGTGCCAGTCTGCACTGTAGGTGTATTTTGTGACGTAGCCTCGTTTGCGTTTTGTTTGTTTGAAGCTTGTTCGGCCTAGGCGGTGAAATTTCACTGCTACTCGCTGGCCCGTTGGCGTTAAAGCATCGTAGACGTCCGCTTCTTTCCCCACCCCTAGGGGTTTGCCGAAGGCTTCGAGTATGTTAGCCTTGACTAGGGCGTTTATGGCTAGGGTGTCGTATCCTGCTGTGGTAAGGCTGTAGCCTGCGTAGGGTCCTCGCCAGCCTGTGATGAGGCTTTTTTTGTGGAGGCTTTGCAGTCTGTAGGCAACTTCTTGGGGTGAGAGGTTAGCGAATTTGGGTATGATGTCTCCTGGCACGTATTCATAGCGTTTCATTTGGAGTTCGATGGCTTGGAGTATTCGAAGGTCTTCGGGTTCGAGTTTACGATAGACTCCAACAGCAATATCAGCGGCAGACATGACCAGAAAATGATTGGGAAGAAACTCATTTAAGGACTTTCTCGCGCGCCCTACCTACTCTATTTTTCTTTATGAAAGTTAATGTTTGGCGTATTGGGTTGCGCGTGGAAGGGTTATATTTTCACGACTTTGAGGGATTCGATCGAACTCTCAACCATTTCTTTTATGTTCAATTTTTCTTCCTCCCCCATCACTTCTTCAAGCTTCGCCATGGTCGCTGGTTTGTCTGGAGCTGCTGTGCATCCCTTTGCTTTTCTGCTTGAAATCTCGTATGTTCCGATTTTTCTTGCTATTGTTTCTGTTTCTGTCTTGTCGAATCCTAGTAGCGGTCTATGTATCGGATACTTCTCGACGGCGTTACTTAGCACCCTTAGGTTGGTTATTGTTTGGCTAGCCTGCTCTCCAATAGCCTCTCCAGTCACGATTCCCTCGGCTCCCATCATCTCAGCTAGGCTTTCGGCTATACGGTACATCATACGTTTACAAAGCAAACAGGTGAATTTTCTAGAACAATTTTCTATAATTTTCTTCAAGTTCTCCCCATGCTGAACCACGTAAACCTTTCTAGGGAATCCAACAGCCCAATCAAACAAGACTTCAGCGACATTTAACGCCCTCTCCGTTGTGGTCTCATTTGTGAAAGGCGCATTATCAAAATAAACTGGCACAACTGGGCAACCTCGCTTCATAACCAGCCAACACGCCACCGCAGAATCAATCCCACCACTTAACAAACCCGCCACTCTAGGTTGAGTACCAAGAGGCATACCTCCAACGCCATCAACTACGTCCAAGTACACGAAGCCCTCATCATTTCTGACCTCAATCCCAAACTTCACATCCGGCCCATCCAAATCAACTTTCAAACCCAGCTTCTCACCAAACTCGTCAAGGATACGCTGTCCCACCACCCTACAAACATCAGCACTGGAATAATACTGAGCACCAACTCGCCGACACCTAACAGCAAAACGATCACCCTCCTTCAACACACGCCCAGCCAAGAACACACTTTTATCAACTATGTCTTCAAGCTTGGAAGAAGTTTCCAGCGATGGAGAAACAGAAGAAATACCAAAAATCCGTGCCAGCCTACGTGCTGCCTCCGCTGCTGAGTCAGTTCTCAAAAAAAGCCTACTGTGCCTACGAACAATCTCGCTGTAGGGAACTGTATAAAGCTTTAAAACATTCTCTATGTTTCTAATCAAGCGCCGTTCATACAGCCTTCTAGTCCATGTCTTCTTGAGCCACAACTCTCCGCCAAAACGGATGATGACAGAATCAAAAAAGTCTTTTACGCCAGCTTCCACCTAGGACCCTCAGAGGTATCCTCTACCACCACACCTAACTCCCTCAGCTTCGCCCTAATCTCGTCCGACAACTCGTAGTCTCCTTTACGACGCAAATTCTTCCTCAACTCAACCAGAAGACTCACAAGATCGTTAACCAGTTTCTCGCTAACTTTCTTGGCCCTCTCCTTCTGAAACAGACCAAGCACCTTTCCCAACTCCAAAAAACCTTCATGAACTCTTTTTAGCAACCCAGTGTTCACCTGCTTCTGTTCTCTCAGAAACCTGTTTATCTCTCTAGACAGGTCAAACAAGGCGGCTAGAGCTCGGGGAGTGTTAAAATCTTCGTCCATAGCCTCTAAGAATTCGGCTCTAAGCTTTTCAACTTTCTTCTCAAATTCCTTCTCCACTTCAGTCAGTTTCATTTTCACCGAGCGTTCCATAGCTTCTTCCAGACCATCCAAAGTGTTGTATAGCCTTTCCAAACTGGTTTCAGCATCCCTAAGCTTCTTGTCGGTGAAGTCTATCTCGCTCCGGTAATGGGTGGACAGAACAAAAAGCCTAATTGCTTCAGCGTCATACTTCTCTAGTGCCTGCCTAACCGTAATGTAGTTTCCCAAAGACTTGGCCATCTTCTCCCCGTTGATCGTGAGAAATCCCGTGTGCAACCAGTACCTAACAAAGGGCTTCTTCCCAGTCAAAGCTTCACACTGAGCAATCTCATTCTCATGATGAGGAAAAATCAGGTCACGGGCACCGCCATGAATGTCGAACTGTCCCCCAAGATACTTCATACCCATAACTGCGCATTCGATATGCCAGCCCGGGAAACCGTAACCCCATGGACTCCACCACTTCAGCAGAGCATCCTCGCCAGCCCTCTTCCATAGGGCAAAGTCTTTGGAGTCCCTCTTGTCAGGGTGAGCCTCAAACCTGGAACCAGCCAGCATGGCTTCAGGCTTCACTTTGGATAGCTTCCCGTAGTCCTCAAATTTAGAAACGTCAAAAAACACGTTTCCGTTAACTTCGTAGGCGTATCCTTTCTCAATCAGCAACCGAATAGCCTCAATCATCTCCACCAAATGACCAGTTGCTCTAGGGGAAATGTCTGACCTTCTCACTCCCAAAGCGTCCAAGTCTTTAAAGTATTCCCTCATGTATACTTCCACTAACTGCATGGGCTCGATCTTCTCTTCCCTAGCCTTCTTCACAATTTTGTCCTCAGCAGTCTCCTCGGTTAAGTGTCCTACATCAGTGACGTTCTGGACGTAGAAAACTGAAAAACCCTTAAACTCAAGCCAACGAACAATCACGTCAAAGGCAAGATAGGTTCTAGCGTGACCTAAATGAGCCCAATCATAAACCGTGGGCCCACAAACGTATATTCCAACACGATTCTTCCTTAAAGGCTTGAACTCCTCAAGTTTACCGCTCAGGGTATTGAAAACTTTTAACACCAACTTTTTCACCTAGAGGAAATATCTGGAACCCGATCTGCAACTGCTATTTTCGGGCAAACAAAACTTTATGGATGCCTCGATTTAAACGTTATATTGGGCGTTCAGTTAGTCTTTCATTCGAGAGCTGCAGTATATCGAAAAGGGATAGGCACAAAATTTGCTTAATTTATGCTACATATTTTGACTTCATTAAATCTATATACCTTTAACATATTCAAAGAAATAACACCGAAAAATGAACAACGATGATGCAATTGCCTCCAAAATCCGGAGTCATCATTTGTCCGAATCCTAAATGCCACAAAGAAATCGAAGAGCCCATTCTCTTGAACAATTTGTCAAAGATGCCACCTGAACAGTATTACGCTTGTCCCCGCTGCCTAATCAAACTGGACACAGACGTTGAAAACGAGGAAGACGTTATAGAAGAACATGCACCTAGTCCGCCTATACGTCCATCGTTGGAAAAAGTTCTAGACGCGATTTCTGCTAGACCTCAAAGGGAAAGAGAAGACGTAGAAGACAAAGAGGAAGCTCCAGTTAAACCTTCAAAGGAGAAAGAAAAGGGTCCCAAAGAAGAGAGCCTAAAAGGGTGTCCCCATCACTTCGGATACTTGGCCCACCGTCCCAAGAATACTCCAATTCCACAGGAATGTCTAACTTGCCAGAAAATAGTAGAATGCATGCTTAGGTTGTAGCCGCCTTCGCTAAACTAATCATAAAGAATATTTTAGCTTGCTTGAATCTGGAAAAATTAGGCGAATATATGACAAAACTAGGCTGAAAACTCTTAGCTAACCGTTTCCTTCTTTTAAATAATCTTGACTGAAAACAGCCAGAAAATGTGAAAAGGCACGAGAATTAGGCACAAACATTTCAAAAATTGCTTAAAGCCTTTAGAACGAAGGTATAAGACGTTTTGGAAGTTTCAGAAGTAGAAACGGACGGAGGCATAGCATATACTGTCGAAAGCCTGTGTAACCAAGAAGGGCGCGGTTCTCCTAGGGAAACACGTTGCATGTGACGGCTTCGATGAAGACAAACCTTTGAGAGTGGTTACCCACGCTCATTCTGATCACATGCTTGGTCTGCGGCAAAGCTTGAAACGATGCGGAGCCGTTGTGATGACTCCGGCCACAAAGGATTTAATAGATGTTATGAAGGGTCCGGCGCTTCTTATGAGGGGAAACGTAAAAACCATTGACTATGAGGAAGCCTTCACCTACGAAGATGAGCGATTGACGCTACACTATGCGGACCACATTTTGGGCGCGGCTCAGGTTCTCGTAGAAGACGCCGAAGGGACAAGGATTCTTTACACCAGTGACTTCAGACTTCCTAAGACGCCGATAGTTGAGGCTGATGTCCTTGTTTTGGAGGCTACTTACGGGAACCCTTATCGCGTGAGGCCCTTCGGAATGATGGCGGAGGGCATCTTGGCTTCTTTGGTGGAGCAGGGTCTTAAGCGTGGACCCGTATGTGTGTTTGGTTACCACGGAAAACTTCAACAAGTTATGCAGATTTTGCATGAGGCGAAGGTGAGAGTTCCCTTCATCGTTCCGGAGGGGGTCTTCCAAGTTTCGAAGGTTTGTGAGAGGTATGGAATAAAGCTTGGGGACTGTCTTCTTTTGTCCAGTGAAGAGAAGGCCCAGTTGATATTGAATCAGCGTGAATCTTGCGTTGCCTTTTATCACATGTGCTCTCGAGGAAATGTGGGAAATGAAGCCTTACGCATCTACGCAACTGGTTGGCAATTCATTAGACCATGCCAGAAAATAGGCAAGGGCGAGTATAGAGTTGCGCTGAGTGGCCACTCTGACTTTAATGGATTGCTTCGGTACGTAGAGAAATGTAAGCCAAAAATGGTTATGACTGACAACCATCGACATGGGGACGCTTTGGTGTTGGCAAAGGAAATTGAAAGGCAACTTAACATTCCGGCAAGGCCTGTTCCATCCTAAGCGGAATGTTTAAGATTTTCGTTGTCATGATATAAGACGAACCAGTTTGTTGCTTATACTCAAACAAGTGAGCCTATTGCTTATGTTGATGGGCGGAATCGTTTTAGCAGTCGGCTTAATCGCGCCATGGTATTACCGCACTGAAGGGGAAAAACGTTATTCCATGTCCGCGATAGGTGGGTCGCTTATAGACAAGTTTGGTAATGAATTTTTTAATCCCTTAACGGCTTATATTTCTCTCTGTTTCGCCCTAGTCTCTGCACTGTTTCCCTTTGTGAGCGCAAAATTTTCTGAGGCCACTCAAAGAAGATATGTGGCTATTGTGAGCTGTTTTGCAGGGATTTGCGCTTTAATGAATATCATGTACATTCATTCTTGGCTCAGCTGGGCTGACCCTGACACTCCATTCATTTGTTACGATTCAGAAGTGAGTTGCGGCCCTCTGATTGGCTATTTCTTCACGTGGGCAGCTATGGCTCTTCTTTTTGCGTCCACTTATTTTTCACGGGGCTTACCTCAGACACCTGCAAAAGCCGAGAGTTAGAAAGAATCTGCAACCGACTTTTTGGTAAGAAAGTCTATCGTTCACGTTTTCCGGTTATGAAATCTTCTACCCATTGTCTTGCTACATCGTCTGGAACTTGAATTGGCGGATGCTTAAAGGCGTACGAAGAGATGCTGATTAATGGACCGCCTATCCCCCGGTCAAGGGCAAGTTTCACCGCCCTTAAAACGTCAATGACTACGCCAGCGCTGTTTGGTGAGTCTTCCACTTCCAGTTTCGCCTTGACCGTGACTGGTTGATTTCCAAATTTCTTGCCTTGGATGAAGATGTAGCAGATTTTTTTGTCGCCTAGGAAGGGAACATAGTCTGATGGCCCTATTCTGGTGGGAACCTTGTAGGGAACCAGGCTCGTAACAGCTTCGGTCTTGCTGATTCGCTTGGTTTTAAGTCGCTCCTCAATGGTCATGTTTTGAAAGTCTGTGTTTCCACCAAGGTTTAGCTGATAAGTTTCCTCCACCTCAACTCCCCTGTCCACGCAGAGTTTGATCAGGTTTCGATGGAGAATAGTGGCTCCAAGCTGGCTTTTCACGTCGTCGCCAGCCACTGGCAGCTGCTTCTCCCTAAACTTCTTGCTCCAATTGTCGTCTGAGGCGATAAACTCGGGTATGCAGTTTACAAAGGCGCATCCAACGTCTATGGCTGCTTGGGCGTAGTGGCGTGTTGCTTCGTAACTCCCGACGGGAAGGAAGTTCACTAGCATGTCTGCTTCAGTCTCTCTGAGCGCGTCGGACACTTTCACTGGCTCAACCTCTTTCTCATCATAGATTTGGAAGGGTTCCCTCATGTGGGGGGCAACTCCGTCAAGAATAGGGCCTGGAAAAACCTTCACGTTAAGCCTAGACACTTCTGCAAACTTGGCGCAGCAGTTTGGCTCCATGAAAATGGCTTCTCCCAAGTTCTTCCCAATTTTCCGTTTGTCCACTTCGAAGGCTGTGACAAACTTTATGTCGCGAACGTGGTAGCCCCCAAAGTTCACATGCATCAACCCGGGAACCTTCTCATCTCCTGCCGCATCTTTGTAATACTCAACTCCTTGAACAAGAGCGGAAGCGCAGTTACCCACCCCAGCGATGGCAACTCGAACATCAGGCAAATCATATCCCTCCATGGCAAAGTTAGATAATTTCGGTATCGATTCACAAACGCTTTATTGCCCAATTCTTATTTAACTTATCCACGATAAAGAGTGTAAATGGAGGTTTACTCATGGAAAAAACGGTTGTTAGAAGCGAACCCTTCAGAGAAATCATAGTTATGGAGCATACTCGTTTTCCAACACCAGACGATTTAGCGCGCTTTGCCAACATTGCCGCCGGAGGAAAAACAACAGGCATCTATTGGGCAGATGGAGTGGCGTTCATCTATTACCCCCTGCCTACAACAACAGAACTAGCTGCGAAGGCTGTCATAGAAGAGAAAAAGGTTTACTGGGCCTTCGTGAGTTACGCCCTTATGCCTGAATACCGTCCATTAATCGAAACGAAAGAAAAAATCATTGTTCCCATTATCAACATGTCCACGAGCCCCCTGTTTCAAAAGGTCGCCAAATGGCTAAAAGAACAGCGTTAAGACTAGAGTTTCCGCCGCTTACGCGCCCTTTCTATGGCGTCTTTTACGGCTTCTCGGATGTTGTAGCCGGCTATGTGGAGAATAGGCTCATTGAACTCTGGATCCATGTCCATACTCGCCGTACAGGGATACGCATGATGAGCCACCGCCACCGTGTCTTCTATCTGAGAAATCCTAGATTTTTTTATCTGCTGGGCAACGTACCAAGTGGACCCGCATGGAGCGCTTCTGATGACCCATGCATCGGAAATCATTCCATCCGTAACGTCTACTTCCACCAGTGGTTTCCCTATCTTGTACCGCCCTATGAAACTATCAATAACTGGCAGACCAGTTTCTTCAAGGGAGCAGAAGGGCTTTGGAAAGGCATGTTCTATGCCAGCCTTTTCCAGTTTCTCTTCAAGTTGCCTTTTGAGGCCCGTAGGACACCAGTTTCTGTTCTCAATTGGTACTATGACTCCTTTCGCGTTTGTTCTCTTGACTATGGTCGGTATCGCTGACAGCAAATCCAGATGCATTCCAATGGCGAGTACCAAGTCGCAGTTGGGTAGGCTTTCTGGCAGATGTTTCTCAGGTTCTTCAATGAGGGGGGGCAGGTTCTTAGGCATCTTATCTATTCTGTAGATGTCTTGGGCAAAGGAGCCGTATGTTGACCTACAATAGGAGCATGCTAGACTGCACGCTTGACAGAATGTAGACAAATTGCATAGGTTCCCTACTACACGTTCCGCGAATTCGTCTCCATAAATGATGTAAAGGCGCATAGGTCTAGACTTCCCTGCCTCAAGATGCCAAACAAGGAGTCGATATTTTTTAAACATTCCGAAAAACTGGTTAAACGTTTCCTGTTTTCGCATGAGGCTTTACGATAACAATAGGTTGGTGTTTCACCTTGTCAAGCATTTCCCAGGTTACGCCGGTTAAGGGAACTCTAAAGGTTTTTGCCATGTCCCAGACGGTTCTTCCAGCGCCGAAGCCCCGGGATCGGTTAGCTGTCTTGGCTATTTCAAGAGCCTCCTTGACTCCTATTTTAGAGCCAGCAACCGCAACTGGGGTGGCTCTTTGTTTCAACTTGAAAAATCTTCCCAGGATGTAAGCGAGGGGTCCTCCAAAAGAGTGTATTCCCTTGATTGGTTTTGGGCGGGGAGTGAAATGGAATCCCTTTAGTGAATAAGTCTTGTCGGTGTCCACGATTACAACGATAACCTTTTTGCCGAACTTGGATTTGATTCGCTCTTGAATCTTCTGTGCTATTTGCTGGGCATTTCTCAAAGGAAGGCTAACATAGGAGTAAGGCAAGTTGCTTCCGTCGACAGCTCCTTCCGACCCCTGCATCAAGGCTTGCAAAAGACCAGCGTGTTCCAGGGCTACCTGCTTGTGGGCACTTCCCTCTTCTACTGGATATGCCCGAAGATGTCGGATAGTCTTTTTTCTAAGATGGCAGAGGGTTCCAAGAATGTAGACCCAGACAAAACGCATCCAGTATTTAGCCAGAAAACGCGCAAGCCAGCCCGGCTGAACTACGCTTTCGTCCACGAGGTTGCCAAGCGCTGCGGAAATGGCCTTTTCAGAAATTGTTACAAAATCTCCGTCCTCTATTTTGTTTTCTATGGCTTTGACTATTTGTTTAAGGTAGTCTTCTCCTGGCCTCCAGTACTGCGTCGTCACCGCAACCGCTTTATATTTGTCAACCACTTTGCATCACGAATATCTCTAATCTGGCTTTCTAAGCGTTTATCCGAAATGAATACCTAATATTTCATAGTTAATATACACTTCAGTACGACCAAGAAAAGGGGGCCTAGGAGGAATGAAACGAAATGCCTGAAAAAACCGATAATTCAGGCGTTAACATCTACGAACTTCTCCTAGAAGCCTCTGAGAAGAAAAAGAAGGAAAAAAGGGAGAAAAGAGCTGAACTCCTCAAGTCCATGGGGGTAGAAGAATACTTCGAGGAGGGAACTATAAAGATAGACATGAAAACCTGCAAGGGGATAGAGTGCAATCTCTGCGTAGAAGCCTGTCCCACCAACGCCCTTTACTGGAAGACTGGAGAAATTGGCATAGTTGAAGACCTGTGCGTTTATTGCGCAGCCTGCGTTTTCAACTGCGTCGTAGACAACTGCATAGAAGTAATCAGAAAGCGCCCCAACGGAAAAATAGAAAGGTTTAGCACTCCAAGAGACGTTTTGACGCTTCTGCGCAACATTAACTCAGGAAAAAGGTCTGAGAGACTGAGGTCCCGCTTCCCAACCGCAGAAGATTACCTTGAACGATACGGCTAAGCCAAGCTGAGTCGGCTTCAAACGCTTGTTTCGCAACTTATGAAATCTTAAGGCGCTTATGATCCCCATTTTTCTTGGAGGAATTTTGGAATACCCGACGAGTCTCTCGGTCCGACCATGACTTCCCAACCAGAGAGTTCTTCTATTTCCCCGCTTAGCCGCGCCGCCTTGCCTGGTATAATCAGTTTTCTATGTTTCACTTTTTCCTCTATCTTGGTCCCTTTGATGGCTTCTGCTACTTTTTCAGCCGTTAGTTTCCGACCCGCAACAGCGCTGTCTACAGCTATTCCCTCGGAGTCAACAACCAGCAGGTAGGAGTTTACGCCGGCGGATTCTATGTCAGACGCCACAGTGTAGTAGGTTAGAGCGAAGTTGGTTGTCATCATTACCGGCGATTTTTCGTCAGGTTTTCCGAAGACCCTTATTCCGGGTTCTACAGCCACGGGTTTTCTCGGGTCTGTGTAAATGTTTTGTCTGAGGATGACATCTGGCAGAAGCACCCATCCGTCCGTGCTGTGCATTATTAGGATGTCGGCGTATCGAGTAATCAGCATTGAGGCTACGTAGGCTTCTTTCCAAGCGCTGACCTCTGGAGCCCCTGCTGACTCTGCCCATGCCACGATGGGAGTGCCGATCAGCGGATAATCCAGAAGCTCGTCGCCCTTTTTGCACGCTGCCCGACGGATCATGGTGAAGTTGTTGATGGTATCTGTAAGTCCCTCGTTGGGGAAGGTGCCTGGGTCTAGCACTAGTTCTTCAACGCCGTACTCTTTTAAGGTTTTAACCAAGGATCGAAGGAGATTAAGATCGTTTGGAGCAAAAACAGCTAGGGGACAATCATACATTAACGCCAGCTCTGCCATATCCTTCCAATTATCTTTAGTGGCGGCATAGATGAGAGGTCTCATTTTCGAAGCAGCTACCAAACCGCTTTCAAGAACAGCTGGATTAAACGAGCAGAGAATAAGGGGCAGACTGGTATTTTCCACAACCTTTTTCACTGCAGACTTAAACTTCTCGGGATCATCGGAAGTGGATCGAACAGCTATCATGTTAAGTTTCAATTCTTGACCTATATACTCATACTTGAAACCCGCGGTTTTCTTTACCCTGCCCAACAACTCATCGTCAGACATATCATCTGTGACATCGATGGCTATGGCTGTTGGATTAAAATATGTAAACTCGTGGCGGTACATGACCAACTTGCCGCCGACGTTGACGGCGCGGTCGCCGGCACCTATCGTAATCTCCATAATGGCTGGCTTGAGCATCTCTGAAAGCTGCTTGTAGGCTTTCTCGTATTCCTTCTTTAGGAGTGGGGGGCATTGCATTATGACGACTTCTCTGTTAACAACCTTGGTTGCGAATGCCATGCAGTTTTCTTCACCGCACTCCTTGCAGTTTGTTTTGGGAAGTAACATGTAAACGTCGATGGGACTTAGCTCCCTTACTCCACCCTTCTTAACTTCTCTCTCTGTCACGCCTATTCTTCCCCCTCAAATCTTAGCGGTTATCCAGTTGGCGATCTTTCCGGGTTCTCCTCTGCCCTTTCCTGTCAGTTCTTTAATGACGTCTTTAAGGGTTTTAACAGCCGCCGGATGCATCATCATGAATAGGTCAACGCCAGCAAGCGACAGAGTTAGGGCTGTCACGGTTTCCCAGATGGGACCCCGGAGCTCGCGGGGACCCCATTCGGGTGCCATCTCTTGCCATGCCTCTCTTGCAGCCCAAGCGTTTGTTGTTCCAGAGGACATGGGTTGTTGCAGTTCTGGGTCGCCCATCAATCCGGCTAGGCGTGCACGTTCCATAATGGTGTAGGCGTAGTCGAGCCCGTAGCCCAGAGCCGCAGTCGTGGTGTCCATCACGATTTGGTCTTTCGGAAGAAATTCGAAGAGCCTACGGTTTAGTTGCCTAGCTTGATTGAGGTCCATGGGAGTGAAGGCTAGTGCCACGTGACCGTGTTCTTTGATGGCTTTCGCCGTCCGTTCAATGTCCATGTCCAAGGTTACGGTGCTGATCAGCAGTCTTTCTCCCTCGGCTATCTCGGTTACTTTTTCGAAAACTTCGAGGTCCTTCTTTGGATCTCCGCAACCCCCTACGACAAGGGGTACATCAACCGCCTGAAGAACGCTTTCCACGGTTTTTGCCGCTTCCTTGGGCGTCGAAGGGGTTGGGTTTAAGGGATCTATACTGACCAAGTGTAGGGTAATCATGTCTGCGCCGAATTTTTCAACTGAAAGTTTAGCCCATGCTGCAGGGTCTTCTAGAACGTCCTTAACGTGCATTTTCACGGCTTTTGCCAAGGGAACCTTCATGTCGAAAACGTCGAAGGAAATCACTGGAGGATGAGGTGTAGGATTCTCGAATGTGTAAAAGGCTGGCGACTTTTCTCCGCCTATAATTATGGACTTTCCTCTGGTTCCACCCTCGCCTTTAGTGGCTCCAAGCTTTACCTCGGCGATTTGTCCGGGGTACGTGTCAATGGGGGGTGTAAAAGGCGCTTCAATGATGGTTGTAGGCTTCACTTTAGGCGGCGCGAGAACTTTAGGTGCGGCTACTGCGCCTGGCTGAAACCAGAGCTCTAAGTCTCCGAGTTCTATTTCCACATCTTCGAGTTCTATTTCTTCAAAATTTGTTAGAATATCAAGGAGTTCAGGGTCAAACTTGATGCCAGCCTTCTTTTCCTCCTCTTTCCCCACCGTTTTCACCTCTTCTCCTTTCTCTTCTCACTCCTAATGATGAGTCTCTCCGCGTGAATTTTTGCGTTTTTAAGGATTATTTTGAATCCGCCTGCGGCTATTGCTGTCGTTGGAAGTGGAACCGTTGGCACCACTGCTTCTTCTTCCACTTCGGGTGCAGCTTCAACTGGCACTTCTTTCCATCGTTGAACAACCGGATGCTCATGAGCCTTAAGGAAAGCCCTCAATTCGTCAACAGTCTTTGCGTCATTTTCTGTAGCTATTTTATCAACAACTTCTGTGGGTATGAATTCTTTGACCCGTTCTTTGACGGTTGCAGGCACCCAAACTATGCGGTTCCAGCCGCCATCGGCTTGAAGGAATTTGGGTGACCTCATGTATTCGACGGATATGCCGTGGAAGCCATCTACCTGTCTGCCTCCAGCGGTGGAGTCGGCTAAGGTTGAGAAGGGCAGTCCGTTTACGGTTACATCTTTGAATCCTCTATTAACTATTCCGAAGCCTTCTACCTCGGGAATATAGAAGGCAACTGCCTCGAAGCAACCGCATGAGGTATGGGGGTAGCCGAAGCCTGTGTAGAACCACACTCGAGTAACTGCTCCTAAAGACTTCTTTTTAACAACCTCGTTGACACCAGAAAACTCGCCTTTTTCAGGGTCAACCAACTCTCCCTTTTCAATTGAAAACACTGGACCTTTCGGATCGATTCGCGCCGAGGCTCTGCCGTCGAACCAGCTGATGGATCCGCAGTTGGAGTATCTTTGGGGCGTAATTATGCATACATGGGTTGGTGCAAAGGACTGACAGAGCGTGCAACCATAGAAAGTTTCAACTTCTTCGTCTTTCATTCCTCTGGCCTTGGCGTCGCGGGTTTCATAAATTTTCATGGCCTGCTCCCACATTTCCTGAATCTTCTTAGGTTCAGTCATGAAGGTGATCTGTATTTTCTCAATGAAGGGCAACTCGCTTTTATAGAGCCTTGTCAACACTTTTCCGATGTAATTGAAGGAGTTTAGGCCCTTCTGGAAGGACTTCTTGTTTAGTCGCAGCCAAATGTCGTAGCGTTGGTTTAGATGCATGAAACCTTCGATGAAGTTGCAGTATTCATGGATGCGTCGCTCGATGACGCCCTCGAGCTCCTCTTCAACATCTTTGCCGGCAACTTCAATGTATATGCCGAATGGAAGGCTGCTTCCTTCCGGTATATCCTTGATGTCAGGTCCAACCACTGTTATTTTTTCGTCTTCCACCTCGTCTAAACCCTTAACCCTCACAAGTTCAAACTTACTTTTCTGGTCTGGGCCTCCAAGTTCCACCTGCATGTCTTGTCTTCGAATTCTTTCTCCTTCGTAGATCACTCCGACATCTACTGGGATGTCTTCAAACATGGACATTTTCATTCTCCTCCTAACTTGCTTAATATTACCTCAAGATTTTCATTCCAATCTTTTAACGACATATTGGGAAATGACCAAGTTGCATGAGGTTGGTAAAACCTATCTAAAGAGATTGTCTTAAGGTTTAGGGCGAAGTGTTTGAGGGTAGAAAATAATATCCACTGCATGTAGTAGGGAAGACCTGTAAACAGGGCCACATCATAGGGTCCCTTTCCGTCAAGTCCCTTCCATTCCGGATCCTGAAGCCTATTTGTGATGTCTACAGCAGGCATCCACGCTACAGGCGGAAAACCTCTCTTGATAAATTCGCCCACTATGTGGGCTGTAGCTACAACTGGAATATGTGCTGTCTTTGCCAAACGAATCGTGTAGTCAATCAGTTTTTCATTACCCGCATCAATATCGACGGCTTCATGGCCCACGACGAGGATGGGACGTTTTGCCCTCTTCACCATGGCAGCGACGACCTCTGGCTTCGTGATGACCAAGGCTTTCGTTGGACCTGGAACTTCGGCAGTCTGCCATGACTCTGCTTGCATGCTTGCTCACTCCTTCATCTTCCTAATTAGTCTGGGTAGAAGGGTTGGGTCGGGTATTCTGCCCTCTTTCCAGCCCCTCTTCTTTAAGATGTCCAAAATCTCGTCTTTCATGGTGATTGGGATGTCTGTGACGGTGCGGACGAAGAGATGAATGTCATCTGGCATGGTGCCGTACAAGCGTTTGTGTAGATCGATGTAGTGGGTCAATTTTATGGCTCTACCCTTACTGGTGTCGTTGCCCCTCATACACAGTTTCGCTATCATAACCATGGCCTCCTCTTTGGTTTCAGCAGTGTAGAACAAGTGTTCTGGTACGGGACCAACATAAACTCGATCTCCGGTACGGGCGTCATAAACGTACCAGTCTTCTTCATTTTCTTTCCTGCCCAAAAGCATGCGTCTATATTTTGACCCATGAGGCCCAACGATGACGGGTATTCCTAGTCGCCAGCAGCCGCTGGCTATAGAAGCAGCCTTCTGAGACATGGCACCCCACGCGACTCCCACTGCGCCTACTCGGTTGTGAATGTAGTCAGCGATTTCCTCATAGTTTGCTCTTAGGTTACGTTTGGCGAAAATGTTTGCAATTTTGATGGCTGCTCCGGCTATGTGAGCGTTGGCGACGCAGGAGCCTACATTTACGATGCCTCCAGCATCGAAATCACCTGGATATTTTTCGTAGAGGGTTTTTCCTTCATCATCCTTGTACATGGCTGCTGACATGGCGGAGCATCCGGATACAACTACTATGAATCGACGATCAGCAAACTCTTTACACATTTCAGCGACTTCTATTCCGCCGTGGGGATAGTTGGCGCATCCAACGAAGGCCACTACACCTGGAATTTCGCCGAGGACTATGGGGCTTCCGACGTTTCTTATCTCTACGTCTTGTATGGCGCCTCTTCCAGCCTGAATCTTGAATTTCTCTTCTCTAAGTATGTCTCCAGCTGCAGCAACAATGAAACTGTGTATGGAAAAGTCGTTGGGACAGGCGCTTTCGCAGCGGCCACAACCTATGCACGTTTCGTAGAGGTCTGCAAGTAGCTGTAGGTTGCCTGTGGCTGCCTCTCTCATAGCCTCTGGAATTAGAAGTCCTTCGGGACAAGCTCGTATGCAGTCGTTGCAAAGTTTGCACTTCTTTGCGGCTTCGATTATCTCCTTTACGCTTGGAATGACCTTGAATTTTTTCCTTTTAGGGACGATTTCCAGCGCTACTCTGGAAGCTACTTCTCCAGCCTTCTCAGAATCAAGAATAAGAACGCCTGGAACTTTCCCATTAACCAAATCCGCTATAATATCATCTGTGGGGTCCTTTGTGCGGTTTTGGAGTCCCTGACAGTTTTTGTCGCTTGTAACGATGACAGGCGCCTTAATCTTTTGAGCTTCCAATAAGGTGTCTGCGCGGATACATTGTTCATCCAGAACTATGACGTCTGGGATGCCGCTTCTGATGAAGCGAAGCTGCCATGAAATGGGACCAACTATTTTGGCTCTGGAACTATACCGAGTTGTGTCGTGGGCGGTGCAGCATAGGCCCGTAACTTCCACGTCGGCGTATAGATCGTTTTCCTTGAGGTAATCTATTATTCCAACGGATGAAATGACATTGTGACCTACGACCATGATGACTGGTTTATGGGTGTCAATGGTGCCGTAGCCTAATTCCACAAGCGGCGCTTGAGGATCGGCCTTCGGGAAATTGAAGGCAGCGATCTGGGCGATGTCAGCAACTTCTAAGGCAACATGATCCACCATTCCAGCGTGAAAAACTTTGGACTCGAAGTCTAGGTTGCTGCCCTCTTGTCCAGTGTGAGTTGCAGATAGCAGGTGGGTAACCTGGTCTTCAAGGTAGTCTAATACGTCTTCTAAATCACCTAGAGTTCGCGGTCTGATGCCACAAACCAAACGGGTAATAGGGGCTTCCAATTGTACATTAACGCCGCCGACATCAAGAGGATACCTTCGACCAAACTTTTCAATCACGTGGTCAACCATGTGTCTAGCGTGGCCAAGATGAGTTGCGGCTCCTATGCAGCAGGCGATTAAAACTATACGCGACTGCTGAGCTGCCATGTTTAATCCGCACGCTCCCCGCTTGTCTTGGGTTAGGTCGCATTTACCGAAGGTGCAGAGACAGCATAAGTCGCAGAAGGGCATATACATGGGTTTGTATCGTTGCAGAAGCTTGAAGTCCCATTCCCTCAAATCTGTTACAGATGGGAAGGGAGTTGGACCAACTGGCTCGGTCCAAGTTTCGTCAAAAATCCTGCCAATAGATACTTCAAGGTCTTTTACAACAGCAACGTCTGTTTTCAGTTCTTTTGCTTTCACAACCAAGGCTTTCTTGGCCAATCTTAACGACCTCTGGGAAGGATTAAGAATTTACTCAATTACCGAGAGTATTATTTAACCTTTCTGAAAATTGTCTTGTAGACGTTTCTGAATCCCAGAGAGAGATGTTCAGATAGAAAGTCATGCTTATTTTAGTGTGCGCATAGTAGACCCCTAGGTTTTATTTGGATCCAAACATCTGGTTAGGTCGCGGCAATGGTAGATGTTCTGCGTGTGAAAAGCAATTTAATAACTGTTTATACTTTTAGTAGAGTTGGGTAGGAGAGGTTTGGGCAGTGAAATACGTTGTGATTCAGGCTTTTGATTGTCCAGATGCTTGGTACAAGGTTTTACATGAAATATGGTACAACGGAGACATTTTTGAGGTTGGATACGGATCAGAACGTTCCAAGACGAAAAAGCTGAACGTAAGCATAGAAATTACGCATCCTGAAAACCGCCCCTTAGTGGATGATAGGGCTCCATGCGACATGAAGTATGTGCAGTGGTACGCCTTGAAGTATTTGTGGTCTGGCGTGATCGAGGAGGAGACGTACACGTATGGAAGTCGACTCAGGGAACCAGTTGATCAGGTGGAGGAAGCGGTTAGGCGATATCTGGAGGAACATGGAGACAGACAAGTAACCCTCGTGATTCGACTGCCTGAAGATATAAAGAAGCGTTTGGATGAAAGAAAGCATGAGCCTCCCTGTCTAAGCCTGATAGACACAGAAATATACGATGGTAAGTTGCATTTGACTTGCTACTTCAGATCATGGGATGCCTACGCTGGACTACCGGCCAACATAGCTGGAATCCAAATATTCAATGAGGCATTAGTGTCAGAAATCAACAGAAGGGGAAAACTAGGCATCAAGACGGGCAAACTGATTTTTCATTCTAAGAATTGCCACATATACGGAAGACAGTTCAAACTAGTGGAAGAACTGCTGAAACCCAAAGAAGACAGCAGAAGAAAGACTCTCATGTCAAAACAAGGGAACTGAAACTCACCGCGCCTTGGATTGAGCGAATCTATCAATTCAGCCCACACAAGGACGAGACTCTTGCTTTCGTTAAATCGATTCAAGAGGCTGTAAAACAATCTTAGATGTGAACGTATACGCGTTCGCTGCTGTATCGACCGCCCTCTATCTCCTTCTCAATTTCACGCAACAGAAGAATTCGCTGATAGGTGGCGGGGTGGGTGACAAACCATGTGTTAATGGTTGTCCATCTGGACTTCGCTTCCCTCTCCATGGCTAGTTCAAGCTCCCTCTCATCGAGAACGCCATCTTTGTCCAGATCATACTCTTCTTTCCGTTGCAGTATGCCTCGACACTCCTGTTTCGCCAAAGCTGGATCACCTATATACAGGGTTCTTGCACCATGCGGCGGTCTTGGCGAAAGCGACAAACCGTAGGTGATTTTGGTTAAGGCGCTTTGAAGGTGGCGGGGCTCCTCTGTCACGTAGGCTGAGTAGGCGTCGGCGTAGTGCTCTCGCAGACGACTTAGTCTCATGACGCACAGAAGTGTAATAATGTAAACGATGTATGAGACGACTCCGGCTACCAGAAGGAGAACTCGTAGAGGCACTCCCCCCTCCTTCTTTCCTCCATCCGCAAACCACGCCGCTTCAAAGCTTAACCGAGCGATCAGATAGGCTATGAGCGGCAACGCAGAAAGCACGGTCATGACGACGAAGTCCCTGTGCTTTATGTGCCCTAACTCGTGTCCAATGACGCCCCGCACTTCTCCCTGATTCAACTGCTTGAGTAGTCCCTCATGAACGGCGAGGGTGGCGCCTCTGGTTGTTCTTCCAAAGACGAAAGCGTTGGGTGTAGGATCAGGGACAATAGCCAATTTGGGTGGTGGTATGGCACTCTTTTCTGCAAGGTCTTTGACGGTTGCCTCCAGCCATGGATGTTCACCAGGCTTTAAGTAATGCAGCCCTGTTGACCACCTAACCATGGCGGGACCTATCAAATACTGGATCAGTATGAAAATTAGGGTTGCCAATAATGTGAAGGTGAGGGAGAAAACAAGTGGAAGTCGTATCAAGAGCATTAGGGCGCCTAAGAAGGCGGCAAATATCACGGTTACTAAGAGGATGGAAACAATCATGGAAAGTCTTAGTCGGGCGAGCCTAGCCATAGGGCTTTCTTCTCCGAAACTGAAAGTCTAAAGGAGTCGTAGATATTCTTTACGCAGCTCTCAATTCCTCATAGAATATTAGCATACAGTTTTTGCATTCTCGAACCGAGACCCTCATCTCTCTAGTTTTACCAACCTTAATGACCGGAGTTCCCAACTCCACGCTGTCACTGCCACACCGGGGACATTTCTCTCTAACCATAACCCCACCCCAAACTATTGTTTATCTTGGATTCAAATATAAGACAGGTGGCAATTACATATTTTAAGGCGCTCACGCAATCAAGGTGTTCGCTGTGTCGGTGGTTCAGGAAATTCGATGTTCCAACTGCGGCGCTCCAATCACGTTTAATCCAGGAGAGATAATTGCTACCTGCAGATACTGCGGCTTCACATGCGTCATAGAAACGGGCAAGGCTTTCACTCTGGAGCACTCCATAATCCTTAACGAGTACGATCCAACTCAAGTAGAGGAACTCGTGCGCAACTGGATGCGGTCAGGCTTTCTAAAGCCCGGCGACTTGGCTAGGTCTTCAAAGATTCTCGAAAAAAGCCTCATGTACCTGCCCTTTTGGATAGTTCCAGTCACAGCCACCAGCGAATATAAAGGTATTTTTGAAAGGCTGGTTCCCCCGGTTGTGAAGGAGGGAAAGATTGAAAAGAAATACAACTGGCTGGTTTTGGCGAGGAAAGCCGCCGAATTTCCCACAAGAGAATACGACGTGCCCCTTGAGGGAAACGTTCCCTACGACTTCCGAAAGATCGAACGTTTCGCCAAGGTTTTGAACAGCGAAATAGACGGGCAGGAAGCGGTGGAGTTGGCTAAACAACAAATAGAGAGTCATCACCAGTTTCTAGCGAAACAGGATGTCGACAAAATTATAGAAATGAAGAACGACCTTTCCATTGGCGATGCTGTTTACCTTCATGCGCCAATATGGTTCATCGCCTACAACTACAAAGGCGAAAGATACAACGTCATTTTGGACGGCGCCACTGGTGCAGTTATTAAAGGAGACATTCCCGCCACAAGGTTTGGCATCTTCTAATGAAGGTTTTTATACCCTTTTAAATTAATAAACGGGTTAGAGGAGAATAGCTTGAGCGAAAAAAGAGGATTATACGAGAAAGCCAAGGAGGAGATGACGCTTTCCGAAAGAATTCTCACAGAACTTCCAGGCTTCAGAGGATACAAGGAGAAGGAGATACGAAGAGAAACAGACAAACTGATTCGCAATCACGTGTATCAAAAGTTGACACAAGCAAGAAAAAACGTCAAAGACGTCTTTCAGCAACTTTCCGACCGCCATCTTCATGAAGTCTTGACGGAAATGGACCGGCTTGTCATGCTCTTTGACAGAGTAGCCGAAAAAATCCATCACGCCTCCTACGGTTACGCCGGCTTCTTCAACGTCTTAAAAGTTCAAGAGGAAAAGCTCGATAAAATGATTGATTTTGACAGCGCGCTCATTGATCACGTGCAAAAAATCCTCGATGAGGCAACGGTTTTCAAGAAGGAAGTCGTTAAGGGGCAATTCAAAAGAGCAAGACAACACATTGATAAACTGCGTGACTCCCTAGAATCCCTAGAGGAAACTTTTGACGGGAGGGAAGAAATAATAAAAGGGGTGAAGTGAAGTGGCTCAAGTAATTGAATGGAAGAATCCAGGGCCCGAAGATATCGTTTGGAAATACCCAGTTGAGGACATCACTTGGGGCGCCCAACTCATTGTTCGAGAATTTGAAGCCGCAGTCTTCTTTAGAGACGGGAAAGCATACGACGTTTTTGGTCCGGGAAGACACACCTTAACAACCTTGAACCTGCCACTCTTGACAGGTGTTCTGTCCAGAATCGCGGGCTACAGGGAAACACCCTTCAAAGCGTCGGTTATTTACGTTTCAACACGAGTTTTTGCCGGCAAATACGGGACGCGGGCTCAAACAACAGAACTGGCGCCCCTGCAAGTTCATGGAACTTTCTGGTTCAAGGTTAGCGATCCGTCGCTCTTCGTTATGGAGGTTGTAGGCGGACAGAACGCTTACACAACCAGCGACGTTAACAACTACCTGCGAGGTTTCCTCAACGAGAAGATCATCGATGAACTTTCAAGGTATGATCTGCTTACAGTGTTCACGAAGCTGGACGAAACCTCTCTAGCGGCGAAAACAGCCATCCTTGACGCCTTCAGAAGAATAGGCTTCGACCTTACAGACCTTCGTTTCGAGGGAATAGACACCACACCGGAGTATCGCGACCGCCTCTTCTGGCTCAAACAAACAAGAGCCGCCGAAGAGGTTCTGCGAATGGAAACCGTGAAAGAGGCTGCCAAGGAACTGGCCAAATCTCCTGGGGCAGGACTAGGAACAGGACTGGTTCTCATTCCCCAGATAATGGGTCCCGCTGGACCAACCCCCGCGCCAGCCGCCGCGCTGATCATCTGTCCCAGCTGCAACGCGAGAATTCCAGCCACCTCAAAGTTTTGTTCAGACTGTGGAACAAAAATTGCGGCGCCACCTGCTGCTGCAACGAGAAACTGCCCAAAGTGTGGTCATCCGGTGTTGACGACGGCTAAGTTCTGTCCAGAGTGCGGTGAGAAGCTTCAGTAGGGTTGGAGGGCGTCCATGCCGAGGAGACCTTTAGAGCTTCTTTCGCTAGGCGTTTTGGCGGTAATCGTAGCTGTTTGTCTGATGGCTTACGTGGCTGAGTACATTGCAGCGGACGCCATCTTGCCCCTAATTCTTGCTTTCTCCGGCGTTTGGATTGTTGTCGTCGCTGGAATCAGAGCAGTAAGTCCACAGAAATACGAGCGTAGTGCCTTTAGCACGTTTGGCTGGGGAATAATACTCATCGCCATTGGTGGTGCATGGTTCCTTGCAGGAATTAATCTCTTGTATTCCATTGCACTGCTCTTGATCGTCATAGGGGTCTTAGCTATAGCAGCAGCGCTTCGTTTGTGGAGAAGATAATTTTAGGGAGCAAAAATTACTTCTGTTGACCTTTCAATGATTTCTTGTGGTACTGCTCATCTAGGATGCGGTGAAAGGAGTCAAGACTGATTCCATATTTTTCACAAACCTCCACAATGCTGGACGAATAAACTTGGAATAACTCCTCAATGGTTTTTCTAGCTAAGTCCGGCGGAACCTCTTCTGGAGGCTTCAGGAAAAGGATGAACCATCTTCCAAGCCTCGTCGGCTTATACCATTTAACCCATATTCTTCTCTTCTCGACCTGGACCTGCTCCATGCCTTGGTCAAGCATGCCTGCCGAAACCATTCTTTTTAAGTACTCTATTATGGACTTGTTTGAGTATGGAGTTCCTCGGATTAGGTCTTGTTGGTATGTGCGGCTCTCCCCCTTCAGTTTCATGAGGATGCTTATGCCCACCTTGGATTGAAGGATGCTCCAAATCAGCTTGCGCTTTTCAGCTTCCAACGGGAAAGGAAGAACGTAAGGCCAGACTCGTTCCGCCTCCAATTCCAGCGGCTCCTACCCTAACATAACATTAGTTAACGTTAATAGTATTCTGTCTTTTTAGCAATGTTTTATTAGGGTTTTCTTTGGCCTCCGCAGTTGGGGCACCTGTCGTATTTCTCTTCGTAGAGATTGTTGCAATAGGGGCATCGAATTTTGACTATTTCCCTTATAATTTCCCTTTCCCTGACAACAGCCGCCCCCTCTTCTGTTGATTGCGTTCCACGTGGTCTTCGAAAGATTCGCAGGAACGTGGTTAATGCGCTAAGAAAGATTACGATGAGAATTATGACAAATGTAACAAAAAACAAGGTAGAGAAATAATCAAAAGAAAACAGAAATGCTTGAAGCATACACTATCCCACAACAAATAGGATGAGTTAACCTTCTAAGTTTTTTGCTGGTCAGCCAGTGCGCGTTGTCTAGCACTAAAAGTTTATAAGTCTCTTTCCTTGCTGAAGATTTTGAGGTTAAACCTATGAGTCTATGGAAACTTCGGTTCTCCATTATCGGAACCCTAGCAGTCATCATCGGATTGTCCACGCTGTTCTTTACAGTCATTCTGTCCTTAGCTGGCGTTAGCCTAATGATATTACCGTTTATTGTCGTGATTTTCAACATCATTCAGTGGCTGATCGCTCCCTACCTCATAGACGCCATGTACCGGGCGAAAGAAGTGAAAAAATCAGAGGACCCAGAATTGCATGGAATGGTGGAGAGACTTAGCAAAAAGAGCGGCATGAAAATGCCAAAGGTTATGAAGGCCAATATCCCTATACCTAACGCTTTCGCCTACGGCTCACCGATCGCTGGAAGCAGGGTGGCGGTGACAAAGGGACTTTTGGAAACTCTTGAGCCTGAAGAGGTTGAAGCCGTGATTGGCCACGAGTTAGGACATCTAAAGCACAGAGACGTCCAAGTGATGATGTTCGTTTCCATCTTACCAGCAATCTTCTACTTCATAGGTTACTCTATGCTCCTTTCCTCCATGTTTAGACGTAGAGACGAAAGAGGAGGCGGAGGAGCTGCACTCATCGGCATAGCAAGCATTTTCCTTTACTGGGTTCTCACCATGTTCACTCTCTACCTAAGCCGATTACGCGAATATTTTGCCGACCGCCACAGCGCCTCCATCGTTGAAGAAGGCCCTCGCAAGCTCTCTGAAGGCTTAGCGAAAATAGTGCACTCAACCAGTAGAGTGAAGAAAATCCGCCGAGATACAAACAGCTTCAATTCCTTCAAAGCCCTTTTCATTTCGGATCCGGATCACGCAGAACTGGATTCCGCGTCCATAGGGCAGATGGGAGCACGCGCAGCTGACCAGAAGCTTGTCGAGGAAGTTCTTAGAAGAAAAGTAACTACCTTTGATAGGGTGATGGAGCTCTTTTCCACCCATCCCAACATAGTGAAACGCTTGAAAGCCCTACAAGAACTCTCATAAACGCATCCATTATAGCCTCGAATTAATTCCATTACTACTTTTTTCATTTCAAGAGACCTCGAAGTTTTTCATAAATTAAATAAGCGGATTGTTCTAACTGGTGTGTGGTGGATGCCATATGGGATTAACAATCCTGAAGAAAAAGTCTGGTTACGCCTTAGGTCTCTTACTCTGCATCATCGGAATAATAATACTGCTTCTCGTGCTGTGGAACCTATATGACGCAGAAGCATTAACCTCTCTCTCAAAATTTAGTAAGCAACTTCTAGAGAAGAATTTCGTGATCTTGGGAATTGAATTAAAAACAATTGGATTAAAGCTTATTCACTACACCCTTTTGGGCGTTGTATTGCTTGTTGTGGGTGGCGCAATCCTAATAGCCAGAAGAGAAAGGGTTCGTGTTGCTGAAGAGGTAAGCGTGTTGCTTGAATGCCCCTACTGTAAAAACCAGTGGCGGGAATCTCTATCCAAAACGCATTTAGAATCCATGGGCTATCCTAACGTTCGAACGCTCTCCCGACGAAAATGTTCCAAGTGCGCCAAGTTCATCCGCCCGAAAATAGTGACAACTGAAAGATGAGAAGAGACAAGGTTTAAATTACTTATCCCTTCAACTTTTATTCCGCTTTTCCGAGGAGGAAAACTTGGTTTCAGAGTTGGAGTTCGAGATTCCGTCATGGGATCAGATTTACGGGCTACTCCTAAACCTTGCCAACAAAGTCAGGAAGACTGGTTTCAAACCTGACGTGATTGTAGGCGTGTCCCGTGGCGGATGGCCCCCAGCCCGGGTTATGTCGGACCTACTGGAAAATCAAAAGCTTGCGAACGTTACAGCAGAGTTTTATGTAGGAGTCGCCGAAACCAAGGGTAAACCTGTTATAACCCAGCCAGTCTCCGTTCCAGTGAGGGTTAAAAAGGTTCTTGTTGTGGACGACGTTGCGGACACTGGTGAAAGCCTTCGCCTCGTACGGGCACACTTGAGAGAGCAGGGGGCAAGTGAAGTCAAAATTGCGACTATCTACTATAAACCTTGGAGCGTTTTGATTCCAGACTATTACGAAAAAGAAACGAGGTCGTGGATCATTTTTCCTTGGGAGAGGAAAGAAACCGTTAGAAAAGTTGTTGAAAAGTATAAGCGCGAAGGAAAACCTGTCGATGAGGCTAAAGAAAAGCTGGTGAAATCTGGATTAAACCGCCAGCTTGTGGAACGGTTCATCCAAGAAATCTTTGAGGGAAAGGCTTGACCAAAAGGCCAGGGGATGTCAATAAATATGTCGCTATAGCCGGCTTCAGAAATGTCAAAATCAGGGATGTTAACCATTTCCTTGAAAGCGTCCGAAGGGAAATCGATGAAGCTCATGTTCAGTTTTTCGATGCCAAGCTTATAGCAAGCCAGCAACACCTGTATTTCGCTGCCCTAAATGCACTGAAAGCCTTTGAAAAAAAGCTGAACATATCAAACAGCCTAGCCATCGAGGTTCTTCTTTACGCTTCTGCTCAACGGCAGATAACAAAGGCTGTGGATATGCTTGGAATCAAACCAGATTCCTCGCAAGTCGCAGTACTCGTCATAGCTGAAACAAAACAAGGAGCAGATATAGCCCTAGAAGCGGTTTCCAAGCTGACTTCTGGCGAGCGCGACGATCATGTCCTCGAGTTAACCGATGAAAAGTTTGAGGGCGTTAAGAGGTTGTTCGGCATTTCTGATCTTGAGATTGAGGCCAAGTTGAAGAAAGAAGGCCTTGAAAGAGAAGCATTAGTTGATCTTGTGATCGAACATGTGGCCCTGCTGGCAACTCAGAGTTAGAGTTTAAACAAGTTCCGCTTCTGCCTAGGGAACATAATAGAATTTTGTAGGTCAGCGCATGTTAGTGGCAAACGTCACAGCGAAGGCTCCAAGCCGTCGCCTTACATCATCCCAACCATCTTGAATACGAATTTCATATTTATTCCTTTTGACGCTCCCTATCGAAGCATCAACATAAATGGTTCAGTAGATTTAAGTTTATTACTTTCCATCTCACTTTTACATCAATAGGTGAATGAAACAAACATGGTTCGAGTTGCCGTCCTCGATGAAGATCGCTGTAAACCCAAACGTTGCGGTAGGGTATGTTATCGATTTTGCCCCCCTGTGAGAAACAAAATAGAGGCCATTCAATTTGAGAATGACAAGCCTCTGATTGTGGAAACCCTTTGCGTGGGATGCGGCATCTGCGTTAAAAAATGTCCCTTTAACGCCCTCTCCATTGTCAATTTGCCAGACGAGCTGGAAGAGGAATGCAGTCACCGGTTTGGTCCAAACACCTTCAAGCTTTTCCGCCTCCCCATACCCTCGTCAGGAGTGGTACTTGGGCTTTTGGGTCAAAACGGAATTGGAAAAACTACTGCCCTAAAGATTCTTTCGGGAGAAACCAAACTGAACCTTGGAAACTACGAGGAGTCGCCTGACTGGCCGCAGATCATTGAACATTTTCGAGGTTCAACCCTTCAAGAGTACTTTCAGAAATTGAGCGCCGGCAAGTTGAAGGTTGTACACAAACCGCAGTACGTGGATAAGATTCCCCGCGTGGTTTCGGGTAAAGTTGGGGACCTACTGGAAAAAGTTGATGAACGGGACAAGCTGGGGTTCCTCGCAGAGCAGCTTCAGCTCAAGACCATTTGGGATCGCACACTTGAAGTTTTAAGCGGAGGAGAACTTCAGACAGTTGCCATTGCCGCCACGATTTGTCGAGAAGCAGATGTTTACCTTTTCGATGAACCTTCCAGCTACTTGGACGTGAAGCAACGCCTTCAAGCCGCTAGAGCCATTCGAAGCCTTAAGAAAGACGGAAAAACAGTGATTGTGGCTGAGCATGACCTCGCCATTATCGACTACCTATCAGATCAAATCTGTGTTTTCTATGGAACCTCTGGAGTTTACGGAATTATTTCCCATGTTCATGGAGTGAGAGTTGGGATCAACATATACCTGCAAGGCTTCATACCCGACGAAAACGTTCGCTTCAGAAAGGACCCAATCATATTCCACGTGAAGCCTCCAGCCGCTGGCTTGGCAACTGGCGAAACTTTGGTGAAATGGGATGGATTGAATAAGTCTTACGGAGATTTTGCCTTGTCCGCGGTGCCTGGAGAGGCAAAACAAGGCGAAGTCATTGGAATATTAGGTCCCAACGGAATCGGAAAAACCACTTTCGTGAAACTACTTGCCGGAATAGAGAAAGCAGACTCTGGAGAAGCATCCACGCAATACGGATTAACCGTAAGTTATAAGCCCCAATACATTTCAGCAGAATATGAAGGAACCGTTGAAGAGTTATTAAAAGACATAGCCAAAGAAGATTTTGAAACCAGCTGGTATCAAAGCCAGATTCTGCAACCCCTAAAAGTGGAGCCCATCCTAGACCGCGACGTAACCGAGCTCAGCGGGGGAGAGCTACAAAAAGTCGCTATTGCAGCTTGCCTTTCCCGAAGGGCTCAGCTTTATCTTCTCGACGAGCCCAGCGCCTACTTAGATGTTGAAGAAAGACTTTCTATGGCTCGAACGATTCGACGGGTGGTTGAGAGCCGAAGTGTAACAGCCTTCGTGGTCGAGCACGATGTAGTAGCGCAGGACTTCATCGCCGACCGCCTCATAATCTTTACCGGTGAGCCTGGAATCTACGGGGTTGCCAACCCGCCCACAAGCCTTCGAAGAGGTATGAACGCATTTCTGAAGGATATGGAAATCACCTTCAGAAGGGACCCGATTACCAAAAGACCGAGGGTAAACAAGGAGGGGTCAAAACTGGACAGGCACCAGAGAAAGATTGGAGAATACTACTACGTGTCTGTTTCGCCGAAGGAGAAATGATGTCCATCGCTTAGGTAACCAGTTTGAACGGAGACCATCCGTTTTCTTTTGAATAATGAAAAAGAATATTAGGAATCATTGATAGTCTAGCATCTTTATCTACACGCTGAGGTGAGTACTTGAAGTTTAATCCCTTCTCTTTAGAGGACTGGTTCGCAAAGTACGAGCTTCAATGCAGGATTAACATCTCTGAAAGTGGAATTCTACCAATAGACTTCAGCTGGTTTGACGTTGACATCAGCGATTTAAGGTTGCGTTACAGTCATATACTTGGGGACTTGGAGCTACGCAAGCTTATAGCCAGAGACTATCCAGGTTTATCTCCAGATCGAATACTGGTTACCACTGGTTGTATAGAAGCCAATTTTGTGGCGTTTGCCTCATTAGTCCAGCCCGGGGATCATGTAATCGTTGAACACCCCAACTATCAGCAATTGTACGAGGTGCCTCGTGCGTTGGGAGGTAAAGTGGAACTGCTTAGACTCAGATATGAGGATAAATACAAGTTGAACATTGACGAGTTGAATGAGATGGTTACGCCTAAAACCAAACTCATAGCCATCAGTCATCCAAACAATCCCACAGGCTCGGTCATAACGCTAGAAACGCTGAAAGACATCATCGAAATCGTTGAAGACAATAACATTTACCTGCTCTCCGATGAAATATACCGCGAACTCGTATTTACCCACAAACCATTACCACCAGCTGCAACCCTCAGTGACCGCGCTATAAGTAATTCGAGCATGTCAAAACTTCACGGGCTTCCAGGACTCAGAATCGGATGGACGGCTGCAGACAAAGCCGTCATCGACATCGCCAAAGAGATAAGAAGCTACACAACAATATGCAATTCGGCGCCAAGTGAATACCTTTCAAAACTAGCTTTTAAAAGGAAGGGTGAACTCGTGGCACGAGCGAAAAGAATCGCAACAGCCAACCTCGAAGTATTAAAAGAATGGATAGAAGGTCGCGATGATGTGGATTGGGTTCCCCCTGAAGGAGGATTGGTAACGTTTCCAAGATTCTACAGGGATGCCACTTCAACCGAGCTATGCACATTGTTGGCAGAAAATTACAAAGTATTCGTGGCGCCGGGGAAGTGCTTCGACATTGAACGACACTTCAGAATTGGGTTTGGATGGAGCACAGACGAACTGCGTGAGGGCCTTGAGTTTGTAGGTAAAGCCTTAGACAGATTTGAATCTTCAAGTAAGTAAGTCCATCGCCTAAAGAAAGAAAAGTTTCAAATCTAGCGACAAACTCTTTAATTCTTAAGACATACGTTACAAACGGAGATCATGTTGACCAAAGTTCGCACACCCCTCATTTTAGTAAACTTCAAAACCTATTCTGAAGCTACAGGAGAGAAAGCTCTAAAACTCGCCAAAACTGCAGAAAAAATTAGCTTAGAAACCGAAGTTTGCATAGGCATAGCTCCTCAGTTTGCGGACATCGCGCCCATCTCTCAGGCTGTGTCGGTTCCCGTGTTTGCACAACACATCGACCCCATAGAGCCCGGCTCTTTCACGGGTCATATCCTACCCGAGTCGATAAGGGGGGCTGGAGCTGTTGGTACACTCATTAACCACTCGGAAAGACGGTTAACTCTCGCCGACATCGATACGGCAATTATAAGGACCCGTGAATCCAACCTGCTTTCAGTGGTTTGCGCCAACAATGCCTCCGTGAGTGCAGCAGTCGCTGCCCTTAAGCCAAACATGGTAGCCGTGGAACCCCCTGAACTGATTGGAACAGGAATTCCTGTTTCCAAGGCTAAGCCAGAAGTTGTTTCAGGCACGGTTGAACTCGTTAAACGCATAAACCCCGATGTGGTGATTCTCTGTGGAGCTGGAATAACAACGGGGGAGGATGTGGCTGCCGCTTTAAGGCTTGGTACAGAGGGCGTTTTGATTGCGAGTGGCGTCGTGAAAGCGAAAGACCCATATAAGGCGCTGCTAGAACTTGCAGAATCCATAACAAAAACGTAAGGGTTACAATTGAAAGTCGAAATCAGATGCGCCTCCTGCATCCTTCACCGCGGCTATACGGAAATCAAAGAGGCAACAAACGACCCTTCCCTCCAATTCAAGGCCATGTCTGCCCTCATCCATTTCCTAGCCAAGGAATTCAAGCCAACCGCCAATCCCGCATACCTAGGCACGCAAAGGGACAGACTAATCAAAAAGATAACTGGCAATCAAGATCCTTACGCGGAAAGGAAGCGAATAAGCAATCGGAACGCCTTGGAAATGCTTCCGCTGGCGAAAAATCTGGTTTCTGGCGAGCCCTCTAGGGAGTTGCGATTTAGAAAGGCTTGCCTGTGCTCCATCGTTGGCAACGTCATGGAATTCGACATCCCAGACAATCCATTTGAATATACAGATGTACAGAAGCTGATTCAGCGAGCTGAAAAAGACCTAGCCATCGATGAAATCGCCCAAATTTTCGATAAAAGCAAAAAGGCAAAAAACATTCTGTACCTAGCCGACAACGCTGGAGAAATAGTCTTTGACACCCTTCTTGTTCAAGAGTTAAAAAAACTGGGGGCACACGTCACGGTGGCGGTTAAGGGTGGTCCAGTACTCAACGACGCCACAATAGAAGACGCCAAATACGTCGGGATGCATGAAGTGGCAGACGACATAATCACCACGGGCACGGATGCTGTGGGTTTAATTCCCAGCGAATGTTCCGACGAGTTTTTAAGCGTTTATAATTCAGCCGATTTTGTGGTGGCTAAGGGCATGGGGTACGCCGAAACTCTCTCTGAAATCAAATTAGCGTCTCCACACGCCCTACTGTTGCGGACAAAGTGTAGTCCGGTCGCCAACTTCTTCAACGTAAGCCTAGGAAGAAACGTTGCCAAGCTAATGTTTTAAACGTTGGATGGGAATGGAAATAGATTTACCCAAAATACGCCTTGGATCAGATGTCCTTTCAAATTTGGATAAAGCACTCCGAATGGAGTGGCTTGTAACCAACGGTCTAGGAGGATACGCTTCCTCAACCGCCCTAGGCGTCAACACCAGAAAGTATCACGGCCTCTTAGTTGCCGCCTTTAACCCGCCAGTAGACCGTAGAGTTCTCCTATCCAAGCTTGACGAAGAAATACGGATAGGCAACGAAACATACCAGATCGGGGCAAACGAGTTTAAACATGGTATCAGCCCTGAAGGCTATCGGTTTCTAGTTGACTTCTCGCTTGCTCCGCTTACAATCTATGAATACATTGTACACGAAGTTCAACTTAAGAAAACCATATTCATGCCTTATGGTAAAAACGCGACCATAGTCACTTACGAGATGTTTAACCCTCATGAAGACAAAGCAACCATACGCGTCTCACCGCTCGTTAATTCCAGACACTTCCATTTTGTAACGGATAAAGACAACCTAGCTTGGAAATTCATTCAAAAGCCATTCGAAAAAGGGGTAACCATCCAGCCATCTATCCCGCTGTCAACCTTAATCGTATCCTCAAGTGATGGACAATATTCTGCGGATAAAGGCAGATGGATTGAGGAAATCTATTTCAGAGTAGATGCCTCCCGAGGAGAAAGTTGCCTCGACGACTGCTTTCAGCCTGGATGGTTTGAAATTTCTGTGGTCCCAAAAGAGAGAAAGAAATTTTACGTCCTTGCGACGGCTGGTAAAAGCGAGAAGGAAGCCCTAAGCCTTTTTTCGTCGATTCACGGGGAAAACATCGACACTTTGTACACTCAAGAGTTGGAGCGCCGAAAAAGTTTGTTAAAAAGGTTTCAAGAGCGTTACACTGACGTTGAAATTGAGGATTGGTTGAAGTGGCTTATCTTGGCCGTTGATTCTTTCCTCGTGAACCGGGAGTCAACCAGAATGAAATCCGTGATCGCTGGCTACCACTGGTTCGAGGACTGGGGAAGAGACTCCCTCATCTCTTTGCCGGGACTAACGCTTGTCACAGGGAGATTCGAGGACGCGAGAGAAATTTTACTAACATTTAAGCACTACTGTGACAAGGGCGTTATTCCCAACAGGTTCCCAGACCAAGCTGGAGACACACCAGTCTACAACTCTGTGGATGCCACCCTATGGTTCTTCAACGCGGTTCTTCAATACCTAAAATACACTGGCGACTTTGACTTTGTCCAGAAGGAACTATGGGAAGTGCTGACATCCATTCTTGAACATCTGATTCAGGGAACTCTATATAACATACACGTAGAAGACGACGGGCTCCTCACCCATGGTGCCCAACTGACTTGGATGGACGCGACGGTGAATTACCAGTTCGTTACACCCAGAGAAGGAAAGGCCGTGGAAATTCAAGCATTGTGGTACAACGCCTTAAAAACGATGGAACTCCTCGCCACACGCTTCAACCAAAGAGAAGAAGCGAGAAAATATTCCGAAATGGCTGAAAAGACTAGAAAGAGCTTCCTAGAGAAATTTTGGGACCCAAAGAGGGTTTTTCTCTACGACGTAGTACATGGGGAGCAGGCTGATCCCTCGTTAAGGCCGAATCAGGTGATCGCGGTTGCCCTAGACTTTTCTATTCTTGACAGAGCTATTGGAGAAAAAGTTGTTGAAACTGTTCGGAGAAAACTTTGGGGCACATACGGGCTGAAGACCCTAGCTGGCGATGATCCACGTTACATTGGAGAATACTCTGGAGACCCGAATCAACGTGGAAACGCATATCACAATGGAACCGTCTGGGCCTGGCTTCTAGGACCCTTCACAACAGCCTTCTTAAAGGTCAAGAATTATGATGAGAGTTGGCGACGCTTCGCCTTTGAAAACTTTTTGCAACCCCTCTTCCGAGAAGAGATTTTCAGAGCTGGCCTCGGGACAATAAGCGAAATATTCGACGGCAACCCACCTCATTCACCCAGAGGGTGCATCGCGCAGGCTTGGAGCGTGGCAGAACCGCTCAGAGCCTTCATTGAAGATGCCATGATGAAAAGGCCTCCATACGAACAACAAGTTTTGGGGAACTTTTAGTTATTAGTAGATAAGAAATTATAAAAGGAAGAGATACAACTTGCTTTGCGAAATCATGAATCACTTCAACATCGTAGAGGTCGCGTCATGACGGATATCTGCCTCATGTTTGAGGTTCATCAGCCGTTAAGGTTAAACCGTAATTTCCACTCAGACCTTATGGCTCGCGGGTCAGTGACGAAAAAGGATCTTTTCGACCTCTACTTTGATCATAAACTGAATCGTTATGTCTTTGAGAGGGCCGCCAGAAAATGTTACTTCCCCGCAAACAACACCATTTTAGAGCAGATTGACAAGTGTAAGAGGGAGCGAAAACAGTTTAAGGTGGCCTACGGCATATCCGGAGTTTTTGTTGAGCAGTGTGAGCGGTGGAATCCGGATCTTCTCGAATCCTTCAAGCAACTCTTCGAATCGGGCTGCGTTGAGTTTCTGGATCAACCATACTATCACTCGCTTGCCAGCCTCCACGGGACGGACCGCTCAGAGTTCGTTGAACAAATCAAAATGCACCGCCAGCTTATGAAAGACCTTTTTAATTGTGAGCCCACTGTTGTTGAAAACACGGAATGTTTGTACAACAATGCCATAGCAAAGACGGTTGAGGGACTGGGTTACGAGGCTACAGTCACTGAGGGAGTTGAGCGAATTCTCTGGTGGAGAAGCCCCAACTATGTGTATAGGGCTAAGGACTCCAATCTTCGCGTTCTACTTCGCAACTACCGCCTCTCCGACGACATAGGGTTCCGCTTCTCCTCAACCTGGTGGGAGGAGTGGCCGCTAACCGCGGGAAAGTACGCAAGCTGGTTGGCCGCAACCTTAGGGCAGGTAATTGTCCTCTTCGTCGATTACGAAACCTTTGGTGAGCACCACTGGCCGGAAAGTGGAATCCACGAATTTCTAAGGTGGTTACCAAGCGAGGTGAACAAATGGGATCATCTGTATTGGTGTACTCCTTCCGAGGTTGTTCGTCGACACGCTCCGGTCGGGGAAATTGATGTTTATGAATATAACACCGTTTCTTGGGCGGACCTTGAGAGGGACCCCACTGCATGGATTGATAACTCTATGCAAACGATCTGCTACGAGTCTCTGAAAGAGCTGGAACTGCTGGTGAAGGGAACAGGCGACGAGGACCTGATAAGATTGTGGCGATACCTCCAAATGAGCGATCATCTCTATTATATGAGCATAAAAGGAGGCGGTCCAGGCGACGTACACTGCTACTTCAACCCGATGGGAAGCCCAGTCGAAGCCTTCGCGGTTTATTCAAGAATCCTCTCTGACCTTGAGGCCAGAATCCTCGTAGAGCTGGAAAGACCTGAACTCGCGGCCAAAAGAATCCTGCGGCGCCTTCCAGTTGGAAAGGGCTTCACCTTCTTTTACGAGTTTGCGCGGCCCACTGGTTTGACGGTTCACAGTTTAGATGAATTTTGTTTAACCCTCAAGACCGTTGACTTAAGCTCTGTTAGGTTTCACATGGAACGCGGAGACTTTGAGCGTTGGCTTCGCCATGTGGTCGGCGACGATAAGCTTGCTGACAAACTGGTAACAATATCGAATCAGAAATTGACAGGCGAATCCCTGCGCAGAAAGATTCTTGCCACAATGGAAAGCAGAATAAAGGAACTAAAGGAAATGACTTTTAAGACTTCGGCTAGAACCAGAAAGCGGGGAGGCTTGAAATAACTGAATAAGGATTTGATTGTTGCACCAACTATTGGAGGTTCCTACGTTTACACAGCCAACACAGCTGCTGCCTTCCTAAAGAAGAAAGTTTATCCGTATCTTCCTGCTCCTCCTCCACGCTTCGTGGAATTCAAAAGGTACACGCCTGAGGAAGCTTTGAACCTTAACTTGAATGAGCAGTGCCGAAAGATTACGGCATTGTACGAGGATTTTGTGAAAGGGCGCAAGTTTGACGCCATCATTTTTGGTGCTTCCAACGGCGGAATCGTAAACTTGGCTGTTGCCATGGGAGTGCCCTACCTCTGTTCCCAGTTTCGAGTTCCGGTTTTGATAGGGTCTGGAAGCAAGGATGACTTGGAACCATACGTAAAGGTTGTAAAGCTTTTAGGGGAACGCTGGACTGTTAGGCATCCGTGGAGTTCGGTTTGCTGTCTGGTTGACCCAATCCATGACCGAATGGACGTGGGAGTATACGCCCACGTTCGATCAAAATTTATCGACATCCCGCCAGCTTACAAAGAATTTATTGAGAGGCATCTTAACCCAGGAGGCACGCTAATCTTTGTAAACATAACTTACCCATGGACAAAATACAGTTTGGGAGACCGCACCTACCTGCAAGTCGGCGGCTTGGGTGATGTAGCACCAAAAGAATACCTCGAAGGCTCAGAAAGACTGGAAAAATTTCTGGAATTAGTAATGTCTAATCATCAGGACGGTTGGAATCTTCCAGGCTACGAGCTTGTGCCGAGGCCTGAATCCGAATGGGGCGTAGAACCAGAGCTTAAAGAAGCCGTGCTGAAATACTGCAGGCAGGAGGGTTACGACCTACTGTACTTGGAACACAGCCACCCAGCTGGGTTTAACATCCTCGCGGCTCACGCGATGCACATGAAACACACGGCGGACGGCGGAAGCTGCGGAGGATACTTCATCAACATTTTCTGGGCTCTCTGCCCAACTCTGGCCTTGCGGGCTAGGCTTCTGAGCAGTTGGTTCACTTTCACGGATAGGGCTTCTCTAAAAATCGCGGAACAGCAGCTTCGCCGCCTATTAAAAGACTTTCCAGAAGTTCCCAAGAAAGCAATTCTTGGCTACTACTGGAGTCATCCCGCAGCGACGATTCTGGACATCGTTCCCCCAAGCGGTTGGCTGGAAATGCTCTTAAAGTATATTCCTCTAGAAGAGATTCGAATTCCCGGGATTGCTGGTCCGGAAAGGACAGACCACGACATTTTCAAGTATGAGGATGAGCTTTATGAGGAGAGCGAAAGATACGCTGGAAACGAAAGCCAATGTAACGTTACGGTGGAAGATCTGAAGTCCCTTCCAGCGTTACGATCAGCACGATAGGCGCATTCTTGGGCATCCAAACAATACGGCATGGATATATTTAACAGCAAGAAGTTAGAAATTTAGAGTTTGCGGAGGGTATGTGTCCTGATTTTGAAGTGTTCCTGTATTCTGGATTCATAATACTTATTTAAAAGTAACATCTATCGCTATCACAATTAACAAAACTACACGAAAACAAAATGATTCATCGCGTCATGGCTAGAGGAAAACGGTGCGTCTGAATGAGGATTTGCATGCTGACCTGGGAGTTTCCACCTAGAGTCGTGGGCGGCATCGCTCGCCACTGTAGCGGCTTAGCTAGAGCCCTTGCTCAGGATGGTCATGAAGTGCATGTTGTCACATTAGACTTTCCCGGGGCACCAGCCTACGAAGAGATGGAAGAGGTTAAAGTTTATCGCACCGTTACAGAGCTTGGACACCCAAACTTTCTCACATGGGTTCTTTTGTTTAACCACTTTCTGGAGAAGAGGATGGCGGATATAAGCCGACAGGTTGAATTTGATGTCCTTCATGTTCACGACTGGTTGACCGCCTTCGCCGGCATCTCCTTCAAGCATTATCTAAAAAAGCCTGTGGTCTTGACGGTCCACAGCACCGAAATCGGTAGAGCGCAGGGTCTCCACAATGCCGACTCCTTCTCCATCGACGGAATAGAATGGTGGTCAGCGTACGAGGCGAAGAAGGTTATAGTGACCAGCCATTCAATGAAAAGGGAAATTTGCGATCACTTCCATCTGCCGTGGGACAAGGTTGAGATAATTCCAAATGCCATTGACGTAACAAAATTTAATGCATCTGTTGATAGGGGGGCTGTTAGGGCGCGCTTTGGGGTTGGTTGGGGCGAGAAAATGGTTCTTTGCGTGGGTCGATTGGTTCCTCAAAAGGGGGTAGAATACTTCATTAGGGCAATTCCCATGATAGCCCAGCGTCATCCCGAAGCGAAATTCATCATCGTGGGCGAAGGCTGGTGGAGAGACTACTTAGAGGACGTCGCCCAATCCACAGGACATCGATGGAAGATTCTGTTTACTGGCTTCGTTTCAGACGCGGATTTGGTGGCACTTATGAGCAGCGCCGACGTTTTGGTTGTTCCGTCCATTTATGAGCCGTTCGGCATAGTTGCCTTGGAAGGAATGGCTACGGGTGTTCCGGTGGTGTCGAGCCAAGTTGGCGGCTTAGCAGAAGTGATAGAACATGATCGTACAGGAATTTTTGTGTATCCAAAGAACCCTGAGTCGATTGCTTGGGGGGTTGACCGAGTCTTGTCTAACCCAGAACATGCTAGATGGTTAACTCAGAATGCTAGAGAAATAATCCACAAGACTTATAGTTGGGAAGCCGTTGCTATGAGAACTGCCGAGGTTTATAAAGAAGTGGTGGAGTAAAATGCGCAGAGATCCTTCATCCGACTTTTCATCTGGTCCTGAACTATCCGACGAACTACGCCTCTTGTGCATGCTACACAACATTGGGGCAACAGCGTCGGAAAGATCGTTGACTCTCCAGCAAATTTCAGAATGGACCAGAATGGAAACTCCAGCACTGCGGTCTTATCTTCAAAAACTCATTGAACTGGGCTACGTTCAGTTTATTCAGATCGAGGGAATGGACAAGTATCATCTTACGCTTGACGGAATCAGAAAAGTGCTGAGCATTTACAGTTAACCGTCGGAAACTGCTACAATTTTTTCTCTTCTGCTTGAACTGCTCGCTTCAGTTCTGTGGCGGCGTCTTCTGGAGGAACCACATTTATGAACATTCCTGTGCTCTTCTCGAAACCAGCCCATATCGCCAGCCTAGGATAAACTTCCAGATGCCAATGATAGTAATTCTGCGCCTCCTCCCTTGGCGCCATGTGAAAACCAAAATTATAGGAAGGATCATTCAACAGCGAATTCAACCCGCCGAAACAAGCCCTAAACGCTTTGGCTAAGCTGTTTATCTCCCCCTGCGAAACATCCAAAAGCGTTGACTGATGTTTTTTGGGGAAAATCCAAAATTCTAAGGGATGCACGCTTGCCCAAGGCGCAAAAACAACGAAGCTGTCGTTTTCCCAAATAAAGCGAGAACCAGCCCTCTCCTTTCTCAAAATATCACAAAACAAACACTTTCCGGTCTTTGTCCAAAATCTCCTGCATGCCCTCAGTTCCTCATCCACAATCGCTGGAACAAAAGGAGTTGCGATAATTTGAGTGTGGGCGTGGGAAAGGGAGGCACCCGCGTCAAGCCCGTGATTTCTAAAAATTTCGACATACTTCACGTAAGGCTTCGCTGAAAGATCGTTCAGTCGGTCAACATACGCATTGATAACGTGGACCAGTTGCGAAACTCGTGCCGCACCCGGATGTTCGTCGTGGCGGGGCGATTCTATGAGAACTTCATGATGACCCACAGCATTTGCGAGGACAGAGCTTTCTTTAACCTTTACTTTCTCCTTGTCCGGAGGGGTGAAAGCCGGATACAAGTTTGGAACACATCTTATGAGCCAGTTTTTGTGGCGGAAACCATTTTGGTCCCTATCTTTCCTGATTCCTCCGTTGGAACGAAGATAGACAAGGACCGCTGGAGGAGTCATGTGTTCGTTGTCAGGGCAGAGGGGACAGACGCCAACCCCTCTTTCCTCAGCCTTTTTCACAAAGTCTGTGGGTCTCCGCTTCCTTTCCTTGGCAATGACGACCCATCGATTTAACAAATAATCCTTCCGGATTTCATTGCTTGACATGGCTTCTCTTCTCTTCTAAGATACCACGTTCATGTGGGAGGCTTCTCAGACTTTTTAGACTCTAAAAGTTCCGTATAAAGCTGAATAGTTCTCTCCGCGGCTTGATCCCAAGTAAACCGTTCAAGAACCCTTTTCCGACCGTTACGGCCAAGCTGCGCTTTTCTTTCAGGATCTTGTATGGAGTTGACGATTCCCCAAGCGATGTCAGCTGGGTCGTTTGGATTGATGTGAAAACCGCATTGGTCTGGACCACTCGCAATAACAATCTCTTTCATTCCGCTAACTCCCGCGGCTCCAACAACTACGGGTCTCTCCATGCTCATCGCCTCCAAAGTAACGATTCCGAAGGGTTCATAGAGGCTTGGATAAACAGCCACATCGCACGCTGCGTAGTGGGCGATCCGCTCCTCCTCTGGGACGAATTCGAAGCGGAATTTCACAACGTCTTGAAGATGTAGGTTGCGAACCAAGCCTTCCAAGTAACCTCGCATTTCTCCGAGACCAACAATCACGAGTTTGGCTTTGGGAACCTTTTCTAAGACGTGGGACATGGCTCTAATCAGTTTGTCTACTCCCTTAACCCATACGAGCCTCCCGATGAAAAGCACCATTAAGTCATCGTCTTTGAGCCCGTATTCCTGTCTCACTTCCTTCGCTTTCTCTTTACCTACTCGCTCAAGGCTGTATTTATGCGGATCCACCCCATTGTAACACACTCGAATCTTCGCTGCAGGAAAACCTGCTTGTATAAGTTCATCTTGCATCGCATAAGAAACTGTTATGGTTAAATCTGCCATCTCTGCGCCCCGACTTTCTATGCTGCTTACGACTTCAGACCCATTGCCCATGGTTCGTCCCCTCTCGTTGGAGTGCACGTGGAAAATAAGGGGCAAACCTAGTTCCTTCTTGACGGATATACCTGCAATTATGGAGAGCCAGTCATGAGCGACTACCACGTCATATTTGAATTCGTCTCTTCGGACAAGTTCGTTTATCAATTTTGAGGCGCTTAGATAGTTGTATACGAGAATTTTGGAGAAAAACTGAATGCCCCTACCCCACTTCTTGACATCTTCTGCGACTACGTCTGGCAAAGAGTCGGATACATCGATGTGGACGGGTCGATGGATTTCGATACCTCGTAAGAGCTCCCTCGTTGGTAGGCCACCCTCATCGTCATTCATGGTGAAAACGGTTACGTCGTGACCTA